>Ga0115007_10000155_pt1 | contig 42892 bp, 41 predicted proteins | sample ArcOceMetagenome_2_FD_87166 | JGI IMG/M metagenome (GOLD analysis project Ga0115007, IMG submission 87166) | Marine eukaryotic phytoplankton communities from Arctic Ocean - Arctic Ocean ARC135M Metagenome | ecosystem: Environmental > Aquatic > Marine > Oceanic | place: Arctic Ocean | collected...
CACCATCATAACCGTATTGCTTAAAGCGCCGCTTCTAACTCAGGAACAACATCAAACAAATCAGCCACTAAGCCATAGTCTGCCACTTGGAAGATAGGCGCATCTTCATCTTTGTTTATAGCCACAATAACTTTGGAGTCTTTCATTCCCGCCAAATGCTGAATCGCACCCGAGATACCCACGGCAATATACAAGTCGGGCGCAACCATCTTACCCGTTTGGCCGACCTGCATATCGTTGGGTACAAATCCCGCATCGACTGCGGCACGAGAAGCCCCTACCGCCGCACCGAGCTTATCGGCTAACGCATACAGAATCTTAAAGTTATCGCCGTTGCCCATACCACGGCCACCCGACACCACAATAGACGCCGCCGTCAACTCTGGACGATCTGAAACCGCTAACTCTTCGCCAATGAAGCGCGTGCATCCTGACTCGATGGCTTCACCAACTGCCTCGATGACAGCATTACCACCCTCGGCCGCAACCGCATCAAACGCCGTGCCCCGTACCGTAGCAACTTTCACGACATCTGTAGATTGCACAGTCGCTATCGCATTACCCGCATAGATAGAGCGCTTGAATGTGTCTGCACTGACTACCGCACTAATGTCGGATAACTGATTCACATCTAACAAAGCCGCTACGCGCGGCAACATGTTTTTGCCCATAGTCGTTGAGGGTGCAAAAATATGTGTATACCCCTGTGCCACGGACACCACAAGCTTACTGGCGTTTTCAGCCAGTTGATGTGTGTAATCCGCATGATCAGCCACACGTACACGGGACACGCCCGCTACCTTCGCCGCTTGTTCAGCAACACCCTGACAACCGCTGCCGATAATAAGAATATCAATATCACCACCGACTTGAACCGCCGCAGCAACCGTCGTTAATGTAACCGGCTTGTGCACCTGATTGTCGTGCTCTGCAATCACTAGAATACTCATGACACCACCTTCGCTTCATTCTTCAATTTATCAACAAGCTCAGCAACAGAAGCCACTTTGATACCTGCTTGACGCTGAGCGGGCGGCTCAACACCTAACAAAGTAACACCGCTTTTAACCGTTACACCTAAATCCTCTGGCGTTTTAACCTCTAACGGCTTTCTCTTTGCTTTCATGATATTCGGAAGCGACGCATAACGCGGCTCGTTTAAGCGCAAGTCAGTAGTAATTACTGCTGGGAGGTCTAGCTCAATAGTTTGTAAGCCCCCATCAATTTCACGCGTCACTTTAACAGTCTCACCTTCAACAACGACGTCGGATGCGAATGTCGCTTGAGGGCGATCTAGCAGTGCAGCTAACATCTGACCGGTTTGGTTGTTATCAGAATCAATAGCTTGCTTACCTAAAATCACCAAACCCGGCTGCTCAGCTTCGACAACTTTAGCAAGTAATTTAGCAACACTTAACGAATCAGGACTATCGTGGGTTTCAATCTGAATACCACGATCTGCACCTAACGCTAATGCTGTACGTATTTGTTCTTGGCACGCTTTGCTACCAACAGAAACAACCACCACTTCATCAGCCACGCCCTTTTCTTTCAAGCGTACAGCTTCTTCAACAGCTATTTCACAGAATGGATTCATTGCCATTTTTACATTGCTTAAGTCAACATCACTTTTATCGGCTTTGACACGTACTTTTACGTTGTAATCAATCACGCGCTTTACGGCGACAAGGATCTTCATACTAGCGGCCCCTTCCTTTTCTTATAGGTTATTTACTTTAGCCATACCGACAGCTAAAGCTGTTTATACCCTTTATAATAAGCACGAACGCAGATGTCACAATGACAAAAATTGTCTTAGTTAGTAACAAAACGTTCCATTAAAAATTAAGCTACTGAATATAAAGGATTTTTAATAGTACAATTTAATAGCAAAAAACATCAAAGAGATAAATCCTCTTATAAATCTTATCCTATCGACCAAATATAGACCAACCTGTTTTTTGCACCAATAGCTCTAGCGCTTTAGTGCCTAAATGGCTGTTACCTATCGTATCTAAACCTGGGGACCAGACAGCAATGGAAGCCTTCCCTGGTGCAATCACTAAAATACCGCCCCCAACGCCACTTTTACCGGGTAATCCGACGCGGTAAGCAAACTCACCAGAGCCATCGTAATGGCCACACATCAGCATTAGCGAGTTGATACGACGCGCACGCTGAGGCGATACAACCCGTGTATCCGTACTCGCATTCACGCCATCCGATACCAAAAACTGCCCAGCACGTGCAAGTTGCTCACAACTCATAGCGATCGAGCATTGGTGGAAGTACGTACCTAACACATTTTCAACAGGATGCTTTATGCGCCCAAAGGATTTCATAAAGTGCGCTAATGATGCATTACGGTCTTTATGCTCCATCTCGGACTCAGCGACTTTGTGGTCAAAAATAATTGAGTTATCCTCGGCGATAAAACGTACAAATTGCAAAATCTCAGCCAATGTCTCCTTTGGTTGATGTCCCATCATAATCGCATCAACAACGGCAATAGCTCCCGCATTAATAAACGGATTACGCGGCTTACCTAATTCATGTTCTAACTGCACTATTGAGTTGAACGGGTCGCCCGACGGCTCCCGTCCGACACGCGACCACAACGCATCCCCTAACTTGCCCAAGGCAATGGTCAGTGTAAACACTTTAGAAATACTCTGTATGGAAAACGCCGTATGCGCATTACCCGCACTAAAGGTCTTCCCATCCGGCAGCACGACCGACATACCAAATTGGTTAGGATCAACATGGGCTAACTGAGGGATGTAATCAGCGACCTTACCGCGATCCGTTTCTTGCGCCATAGCAGCAGCGATGTCGTTGAGGATGTTTTGCATTCGATATTAAGCCTTAAACCGAAATTAATATGACGGTGGATAAAATAATCACTAATGTCATGGAAGTATAGCCAACGCTGGAAGACGCTTCTCAATTATGTCATCTTAAATAGTACAAGTTACCCCAAACCTTCACTTATCCATACCAGCATTACAATGTAATACTTGTTATCAAACGGACCTATGTATAGAGAGGAATTCATGATCGAAAAAGCCATTCTCAGAGCCTTATTTGATAAAGCTGTTGAAGTAGCGGATCCTATGCAATCTCTCCATGAGTATTTACCCAGCAAACCTAAAGGTAGAGTCATCGTCATTGGTGCAGGTAAGGCTAGTGCGCGTATGGCTGAGGCGGTAGAAAAAGCATGGGGGCCTTGTGACGGTTTAGTGATTACCCGCTATGGGTACGCCCGTCCTTGCCAAGGGATAAAAGTCATCGAAGCGGCACACCCCGTTCCCGATCAAGCAGGCTTAGATGCCACTCAAGCCCTTCTCTCTTTAGTGAATGGCCTCACAGTAAAGGATTACGTCCTAGCACTCATCTCCGGTGGTGCCTCCGCGTTAATGATTGCTCCAGCGGCTGGTGTGTCCTTAACAGAGAAACAAGCCATTAATACAGCTTTACTCGCGAGTGGCGCACCTATTGATCAAATGAACATCGTGCGTAAACACTTAAGCCAAGTTAAAGGTGGGCAACTGGCCACCGCCATTTACCCAGCCAAGCTGCGAGCCCTACTGATATCAGATGTGTCAGGCGATAAAATCGAATACATAGGCTCAGGTCCGACCAGCGGCGACGACTCCTCACCAGCGGATGCATTAGCCATTTTACAACGATACAAGATTGATATTCCGGCTTCTGCAAAAGACCATTTAACCGCAGATTCTGGTGTCGTATCTAAGAGTGATAAACGGCTAGCAGGTGTCGAGAACATCATCTACGCCGCCCCTTCTCATTCAATAAAAGCCGCGGCTGAACTAGCTGAACGCCAAGGCTTTACTGTCAACATTCTAGGTGATGAAATTGATGGCGAAGCGCGTGAAGTTGCCAAAGAACAGGCGGCTTTAGCACAATCAATACAAGCAGGACTAGCACCTGAAGACAAACCCGTTTTACTGCTGTCGGGAGGAGAGCTGACCGTAACCCGGCAAGGCCAAGGCATTGGCGGACCTAACGCGGAGTTTTGTTTAAGTTTAGCGATCGCGCTCGACGCTGCACCGGGTATTTTTGCAATTGCGTGCGATACGGACGGTGTAGATGGCGCCGCTGAAGTAGCGGGTGCATTAATTAGCCCTAATACGTTAAATCAAGCCCAAGCCGCAGGTATTGATCCAGTAACGGCATTAGCTAACAACGATGCTCATACCTTTTTTAAGCAGATAGATGAGCAGGTAGTCACTGGCCCAACACTCACAAACGTCAATGATTTTCGGGCGATTTTGATTCGGCCATTCGAATAATCTGAACCAAATAAAAAACTGTCGCCCCCAAAATAAGCAGAGAGCCTAAAAGTATTTTTTCAAAGTAAACGGTTTTAAGATAGTAAAAAGCCAAATAGTGCATAGAGCCCCCGCCAACAAGGGAATGCCAAACCATAGTAACTCACTTAAGTACAAAGAGTTACTCTGGTCACTTACCGAACGAAACGAATAATCCACAAGCACAAGAATTACAATTGAAAGAATCCACAAAGTTATTGGCTTCAAACACTTGAGTATCATTTGTTCAACACCGGTCGAGGAGCAGAAGGGCATAGGTTGAGGCTCTACCTATTTAGAATTAAGCTTTATCACTGCCTGTTAACTCTCCACCCAAAATACGTACTTCGCGTTGTGGGAATGGAATTTCGAAACCGTTTTCACGCATGGCTTCAAATATATCGAGTAGCAAATCACCACCGACACGGTTTTTACCGTCGTCTATACCTTCCATCCAAAACTCGACAAACATGTTCACACCCGAATCGCCAAAGCTATCAATTTCGCAATCAGGGCGCTCTTCGATAGGCAGGTTCTCACCGCTAATCACTTGTGGATGATCCGATACCGTTGTTTTGATAATCTCCACTAATTGACGAATATCAGTATGATAGGCCACTGAAAAATCGACACGATAGCGCTGCTTCTTATTCTTGTGTGTCCAGTTGGTAAAAGTAGACGAAATAAACTTCTCGTTTGGCACCATGATGTCTTTGCCATCAAAGGTTTCTAGCGTGGTTGAACGCAAATTAAGCTCGCGTACTACTCCGCTTTTTCCGTCTTCCATTTCCACAAAATCACCCAAGGATAAAGAGCGATCTAATAAGATAATAACGCCAGAGATAAAGTTAGAGGCTATCGATTGTAAGCCAAACCCTAAGCCAACACCCACCGCGCCGCCGAGTACAGCCAGAGCCGTTAGGTTAATGCCCATTACTTGCAACAAGAGCAAGAAGACTACGACATAGACTGCCACTTCGAAGATTTTAGCAGCGAGTTCGCGCGTCCGATAATCTAACTGCTCTTGGCGACGGATGATGTCTTTACCCGTGCTATTCGAAGCACGCCCCATCCAAAACAATAACGAGCCGAACAACACCACGCGTAAGATTCCAAAAGCGGTGACTTGAATGTTACCCACGGTGATAGAAATCGACTCCAAGACTAAAATTACGTGATCTAACAGACCTGTTAGATGCAAGAAAAGAATAGGTAAACCTATGAGACGCAGCAGCCGCGCTATCGTTTTGTTTTTGACAAAATCCGAGATGATCGAGTTAAAAAGTAAGAGGATCGCTATCGTCAATGCGGTTTCAAGTAACCACCCCTCTTGCAACGACGTTTGACCTAGGTCCACGGACATTCGCAACAATAGAATTGCTAACAATGGAAACAGTAAGTGTCCCAATTTGAAGATAAAAACGCGATAAGGTGCAGCCGTTAAAGGATCGGGGGTTCGACCTAAGAAACCTATGTATTTACGCAGTCGATTAGCGATTAAATACGCCATAGTATATACCGATAAAATCAACGCCAACTGTATGTAAGTTTCTTGCTGGGTGAAGACATTAGCTATTTGAGCACTGTAGCTCATTGCCCGCTCACCATAGCTAACTACCATGTTTTGAATATCTTCAGGAGACATGCCATGTTCTCTGTGTGACGTTAAGTTGGTACGGATTATTAAACCTTATGGACAGGAAAGCAATGAAGGTCTTATGTACAATGCCCGAAGGTATTACAGGGAAGAGCCATGAGATATTTAAAGGAAATAGTAATTGTTACATTCGGTTGTTTATTCATAAGTGCGTGTTCTTTTAATAAGCCAGTATCCCGAGAATACACACTAGCGGATAGCACCTATGTTGTAGAAGATACCAATAATTACGGTTGCAAGCCGCCTTCTAAAGCCGATGTAGAACATATTCTCAACACCAGTGTTAATGTCACCGATCGCGATATCCATGATTATTATTTGATAGTAGGGTGCTCAATAACAGGAACTCTGCTGAATAAAGGCACGCCAAAAAGTTTTACCTTAGATTTGGGAGGCATCATTTATTTAAATGACGGAACTCGTCTAGCCTGTGCAGAGGATTGTTGTGCAGATCCATCGTTTGAGTATTGCACTTATGAGGAATAAGTCCCACATCACTATAAAAGGAGAGGAGCTTAATCCCCGTTATCTCATCCTTTCTTCATAAACGCCATGAATGCGGCTTGAGCTTCTGCACTAGTGAGACGTTTTTTAAACTGTTCGACTTCGTCTACTAACGTTTTATTCAACCGGTCTTGCACTGGCGCTTTAATCATTTGCTTGCTGATTTTGAGCGATTCAGCTGGCAACTTCGCTAATTTCTGTGCTTTTTGTTGTGCAAGAGCGAGCGGGTCTTCACAGGTTCCATTGATCAAACCGAGCTGCTCTGCTCTTTCACCACTAAAAGGCTCACCTAAAATTAATAACTCATACGTTAAATGATGTCCTAGCTGCCGAGGCATTAACAGGCTCGTACCGCCTTCTGGGACTAAAGCAAGCTTGGTAAAGGGCAACTGAAAACGCGCATCTGGTTTTGCGTACACTAAGTCGCAATGCAGCAGCATAGAGGTGCCGATACCCACAGCGTCTCCAGCAACCGCCGCAACCAACGGCTTAGTAAAGTTAGCAATGGTCTGCAAAAACGCTAAAGGGCGTGCAGCACGGTCAGGGTTAGAGGCCGCGGCCATAAAATCAGGGATATCGTTCCCGGCGCTGAAGCAATCGGTTTGACCCGTAATAATAACCGCTCGTATATCGTCGTCTTGCTCCGCATGAGTAAGACCATCGATCAAAGCTTGATACATATCGATGGTTAACGCATTCCGCTTTGCAGGTCGGTTAATGGTCAGGGTCAGTATCTGATTTTCTATCTGTTGATGAACCGCCATGATCTCCCCCTTACGACTGCGACAGTTGTGGTTTTAGCGCGTATTCGCGGCTGTTACCCGCATATTCAACCGTCGCATCCACATATTCACTGTGCAAGTCCGCTACTAGTACTTTTACGGTCGGCACATTGTCGATAGACCCAACACCTTGGCCCGCAGACCAAATGCTTTTCCACGCAGAGGAACCCTCTTTTGGGGCGGTCAACTCTTCACCTAGGTCAGGTTTCTTTACTTCGCCCGACGATGCATCAGGTCGTTTACCCGTGTTTGGATCCAGCCCCGCAGAGAGTAGGCTTGGCTTTAAAAAGTTTGCAGGTATGCCTGATATTTCAGGGGTATACACAATATCTGAGGCATGGCTGGTGTTGATCATTTCTTTATAATCATCTACCGCACGGCTTTCTTGGGTGTTGATAAAGCGAGTACCCATATAAGCCATATCAGCACCGATCATTTGTGCGGTGGCGATATCACGGCCAGTAGATAAACAACCCGCTAATACAACGGTACCTTTAAAGAATTGACGAATTTCGTTCACAAAGGCGAACGGACTCAGCACACCTGCATGGCCACCTGCGCCTGCACATACGGCTATCAAACCATCGACTCCTGCCTCGTTTGCTTTCTCTGCATGACGTACTTGTGCCACATCATGAAACACCAGACCACCATAACTGTGGATAGCCTCTACAAGCTGAGATACCGCGCCAAGTGATGTAATAATCAGCGGAACCTGATGTTTAACACACAAGGCCACATCCGCCTCTAAACGTGGATTCGTTTTATGGACAATGAGGTTTACGCCAAAAGGAGCGGCTTTTTGACCGGTTTCTGCTTCAAATGCTGCAAGTTCAGCTTTAATTTGAATTAACCACTCTTCAAACCCATCGCTGGTACGCTGATTTAACGCAGGAAACGTCCCGACTACACCCGCTTTACATGCTTCGATAACAAGTTCCGGGCCTGAGACTAAAAACATAGGGCTTGATATGACAGGCAATGTTAAACAGCCTTGAAAGATAGAAGGTAGGCTCATGGTGGTCTCCAACAGTAAATTCTTTGTTAGTTTTATAAAATCAGCAGTGAGTGTTTCAGTGGTCGATTTGGGATCACTTTTTAACAGCTATCACGTTACTAGCAGGTTCGGGTTTATAAAGCTCAGGAAGATAACGCTTAATAACCTCACTGTTTTGCGCCCATGACTGACAGGTATTAAGCATTTTTGATGCACCTAAGCGCATGACTTCTGATTCAGTCCCCGGCCATAACGTTTGGATTGTCGTGGTAGCAATGACTGGAAGTAGCTCATTCAGATGAGTACAACCTTGCACCCCACCGACTAACTCGCGGGATTTACGCAACCAACCGCCACCGATACGCGTGCCTTCCAATCGCTTAAACACTAACGCAGCTGATGGACAAATCTTAAACGGTGATTGATCAATAGAAGCCTCTACTGTATGAATCAGCAATCCTCTATCTACCGTGATGCGCAGCCACATATGATGAAAGGGCTCACCAGCAGGCACGTAGCCATCACGCTCAGGGTTCTCTACTGTATCGGCTTTGAGATCTCGCATTTCTGCTTCAATATCCCATAGACCATCTTCACGTTCATAACCGATACAGTTAATAACACGCCGATGTATTTGACGCCGGCGAACGGGTCGAGAAATAGCCATTAGCGTACTCCTTACGCTGCATCTTCGGGCGGGCAATCGGTGTCTTTCAGCATACGACGCAACACCTTGCCTACGTTCGACTTAGGCAAATCATCAACAAAGCACACTTTTTTAGGTACTTTGTAGTTAGTTAATCGCGCTTTACACCACTTAATCAGATCTTGCTCGGTGAGTTCTTCATCATTACGAACCACAAAAACCTTAGGAATCTCGCCACTACGTGGATCTTTTATACCCACTGCAGCACACTCACTAACCAATGGATGCGAGCTAACAACCTCTTCGATCTCATTCGGGTAGACATTAAAGCCTGAGACTATAATTAGATCCTTAGCGCGATCGACTATACGTAATCGCCCACCTTCTTCACGAACAGCTACATCACCTGTAATCAAGTAACCATCAGCCGTAAAGCTAGCTTCGGTTTCAACTTCTCGCTGCCAATAACCTTTCATAACTTGGGGGCCTTTTAGGCACAGTTCTCCCACTTCACCATCGGCTAATGCCTTGCCATCTGTACCTACAATAATCACGTCAGTACCACTCAATGGCCAACCAATTGTGCCGATCTCGGTTAAGCCCGGTGGGTTGATCGAAACGGCAGGTGAGGCTTCCGTTAATCCATAGCCTTCCATCACATCGCAGCCCGTGATCTCTTTCCACTGACTAGCAGCGTCATGAGTCAGTGCCATGCCTCCGGAGATGGTCACTTTAAGATGACTAAAGTCGAGTAGTTTGAAATCGGGGTTATTGCACAGTGCAACGAATAACGTATTCAGCCCTAAGAAGGTCGAAACAGGCCAGCGTTTAAGTTCTTTTACAAAACCAGCGATATCTCGCGGATTGGTAATTAATACGCTGTGCCCACCTTCTTCCATAATGACCATCGCAATCATGAAAGCGTAAATATGATACAAGGGTAATGGCGAAATGGTGACATTCTGCCATTGCTTATCGGCACGGTTAATGAGTTCATGGCCTTGTAACATATTAGAAACTAGGTTGCCATGGGTTAACATCGCCCCCTTGGCCACACCTGTTGTACCACCGGTATACTGTAAAACCGCAACGTCTTCTGTCGCAATATTAACAGGAGCAGGTTTTTCACCAAGATAAGTCATCAGCGCCCGACGCAACGGCTGCTCCATAGGCAGATTATAATCAGGCTCCATCTTTTTGATGTACTTGATAGCGGTGTTCAAAATGGTGCGTTTAACGAAACCGTGTAGATCACCGATTTGGGTAACAAACACGTCTTGAATGCTAGTGTTGGCAATAATTTGCTCAGCATTATGTGCCATGCTTGCGTGCACAATTAGCGCTTTAACGCCGGAATCTTTAAACTGATGTTCTAATTCTCGCGGCGTATAAAGTGGGTTGGTATTGACCACGATTAAGCCCGCTTTAAAAGCGCCGAGTAATACAACAGGGTATTGGATAAGGTTCGGCAGCTGGATCGCTATACGATCACCCGGTTCCAAGTCTGTGTCACGTTGTAAATAAACAGCAAACGAGTCAGACAAACGATTCAATTCACTATACGTAAGCGTACGTCCAAAACTTGTAAACGCAGGACGTTCAGCAAAACGAGTACAGGCATCCGTAAACATATCTACAATATGTCGATACCCCTTTGGATTCAGGTTTTCCGGAATCCAGGATCCACGAGGATGATCCATTAACAGCCCCCAAAATCTTTATTTTTATGCATGGGCGGACATTGTCCGGGCTATGCAGTTCTAGCTAAAGCGTTCTAAACGTCGCTAGAATATGCAGTCAGTTTAGCAGGAACCTAAGCTAATTAGCTGGCAAGCCTAACGACTTACCAGCAATCGTTTCATTATCCTACTGGGAACAGAGCGGTTAAGCGCGTTGCTAGCATGATGTCGCCATCAGCACGAATACGACCCGCCATAAACGCTTGCATACCGTCTGTCTCGCCAGAGAGCACTTCCTGCAGGGTTTCACTATCCATGATCAAAGTAACGGTAGGGTCATCATGCTCACCCTGTGCCGTTTTACACGTTCCCTCAGAGATAACAGAGTAGTAAGGTACGCCATCTTCGATCTGATATTGGAATACGGCATCTAAGTCACCCGCCGCAGAGCTGTTAAAACGTCCTGTCATATCATCAAATACGCTTGCTAAATCAGCCATCACTCTCTCCTCGGAGTTATTTTCTTGTCGGCGCGCTTGGTAGCGCGCCACTTTATAACTTACAAACTGTTGAGCTAACCAACGGCCAGCGCCAAACTTCAAAATCCACTGCACGTGCCATCCTTAAAAACTAAACTGATCAACGTCCATTGACAGTAAATTGTCAGCACCTGATTGCATGATGGCGACGTGTCCATGGGTACGCGGCAAAATGCGCTCGAAGTAAAAAGTTGCTGTTTTCAACTTAGCCTCATAAAAAGCTTTATCCGCTGCGCCAGCATCTAGTTTCTCTTGCGCAGTCAATGCCATGCGTGCCCAGAAATAAGCAAGACTGACATAACCCGAATACATCAGGTAATCAACGGCAGCAGCCCCCACCTCTTCACGGTTAGTCATCGCTTTCATACCGATCTTCATCGTGATGTCAGCCCACTCTTTATTAAGGGTGTTCAGTGCATCAACATAAAGTTTCATCGATTCATTATCGGCTTGTGCTTTACAGAACTTATGCACAATTTTAGTAAAGCCTTTTAATGATTCGCCTTGAGTCATTAGGACTTTACGACCGAGCAAATCCAACGCCTGAATTTGTGTAGTGCCTTCATACAACATCGCGATACGGGCATCACGTACGTTTTGCTCCATACCCCACTCGGCAATATAACCGTGTCCACCAAATACCTGCATGCCGTGGTTCGCTGATTCAAAACCTACTTCAGTTAAAAAGGCCTTAGCGATAGGTGTTAAGAAAGCAAGCAGAGCATCAGCTTCTTTCTTTTCGTCTTCACTGGCTAAGCTTGTTTTATCAACCAACTGTGAACAGTAGTAGATAAGTGCTCGACCACCTTCTGCAAACGCTTTTTGGGTGAGTAATAAATTACGTACTGCTGGATGGACAATGATAGGGTCTGCTGCTTTTTCAGGCGCTTGCGGGCCAGACAAAGAACGCATTTGCAAACGGTCTTTGGCATACGCTAATGAGTTTTGGAAGCCCCATTCTGCATGCGACAAACCCTGCAAAGCCGTACCTAATCGTGCTGTATTCATAAAGGTGAACATGCAGTTTAGACCTTTATTGGCAGGACCAATGAGGTAGCCTTTAGCACCATCAAAGTTCATGACGCAGGTCGCATTACCATGAATACCCATTTTATGTTCAAGCGAGCCACATGCGACTTGGTTACGATCACCGATCGTGGCTGCCTCACCTTCACCATTTGGAATAAACTTAGGCACGATGAATAATGAAATACCCTTAGTACCTGCCGGTGCATCAGGAAGACGCGCTAACACGATATGGATAATGTTATCCGCTAAATCGTGTTCACCCGCAGAGATAAAGATCTTAGTACCACTAATCGCATAGCTACCATCGCCCTGCGGTTCTGCTTTTGTTCTCAGCATCCCCAAATCAGTACCACAATGCGGCTCAGTCAAGCACATAGTACCCGTCCACTCACCACTGACTAATTTAGTAAGGTAAGTCGATTTTTGATCATCGGTGCCATGCTCATGCAAAGTATTCATCGCACCATGACTTAACCCTGGGTACATACCCCACGACCAGTTAGCGGATCCCACCATTTCACTAATGACAGTACCGAGTGATTCGGGTAAGCCTTGACCACCATAGGCAACATCATGCGCCAGTGAAGGCCAGCCACCCTCTACATACTGCTGGTACGCTTCTTTAAATCCATCTGGAGTTTTAACGTCACCATTATTGAACTGACAGCCTTGCTGATCGCCAATCTGATTTAATGGGGATAGCACACGCTCAGCAAACTTGGCACCCTCTTCTAAGATAGCGCTCACCATATCCGGTGTCGCTTCTTCACAGCCTGGCAGGCTAGCGTAATGCGCTTCAGCATCGAGTACTTCATTCAGTACAAACTGCATATCCCGAAGGGGGGCTTTATATTCTGGCATGGCAAGATCCTCGTTGTTATTTTTAGAGCCGCGCTAATCAAAAAATACGTGCGTGGTCTTATTTATCGTCTGCATTAAGGATGGACGAAAATTCCAAAACCACCAATAACAAAAGAGACCAATATAACTAACAAATAGAGCCACCCGCCTTAAATTGCTACCGTTACAGCAAATAATGACCTCATTAACGCTAACAAAAACATTCAGCTTACTTGTTAATCACCGATAAACACACATTTACCGCTTTATACATGGCCGTCATAAAACTGTCATCTTCAAGTGTTTTAATCCCCGCTTCAGCCAGTTTGGGTTAAGAGTTTTCTCTGTAACGGCCCAATGTATTCGAACAAAATGCTTGAGATAAGCTCATTATGAAAGAAACTATTGTCGTCGATGTAATGACAATAAAAGGCATAGAAGGCGCCGTACTGACCAACAAAATGGGCGACCCTCTAGCATCATCTAGCGAAGACCCTTTACTCGAAGAGTACATCGGATTTATGGCAGGGATGATTCCTGCTTTTCAAAGTACCACCCAATTTGATCCTGCCAGATCAATCCTAATCAAGAGCCCAAAGGGCTCATCAATCAATATTTTTATCGAAGAGGATCAAGTACTCGGCGTTATCGCAAGCCAACGTACTTCTGCACGGATGCTGAAGCAGCAAATAGAAGACATGCTGCAATGGACTTAGACCACAGCCTATTCTGAGAAGCCTCTTTACTATGAATCTTTTGACCGACCTCCTGATGCTCAATGGCGTACGCCATAGCTGTATTATCTCTAAGAGCACCCTAGTAGCATCCAACTTCCCAATGATACTTAACGATAGTTTGATAAATTCGTCTCGCATTATTAAACATATGGTGGATGCCAGCCGGCCATTAGAGCAGGGACACAATGAAGTGCAAATTGAGATGAATGATAGTCGACTACTCGGCTTCCCGCTTGATGAAGACACGCTGCTTTTGCTAATGACCGAACTCACGATCAATCAAGCCTTAATCAGCACAGCCGTTCGCTCTGCTATGAAAAGCTTATTAGCCTTGACCCACTCAACGCCTTCAAGTGTAACCTCGCCGCTAAACCTTCAAGCACGAGATAATCAAGAGCACGCAACGAAAAAGGCAGCCCCGGAAAGCGAAAACCTTAAGCCGACACTTAAACACATCATCCGTTTACTCTCTGAACAAGTAGGACCTGCCGCTCAAATTTTATTTAAGCGTGAGTATGTGATCTGGACTAACGAAGGGGAAGAATCTAGCTATCGCTTACCTTTACTAACAAGCCGAATTGCTTCTTTTATCGAACACCCCGACAAGCGCTCACATTTCTTGCTGGGCACATCGGATCTTATCAGCGTAGCACCAACCCCCATCACGGAGTTCTCCAATGCGATCTATTAAAGGCCGAATTGAGCGAGCGCTGCTAACCGCAGCCCTCATTCCTGTATTATTGGTCTCTGTCTTTGCTTACCTAACAACGCAAAATGCGCTAACGAAGTCAGGTATCCAAAACACCCAAACACAAGTCAAGCTGCTCTCGAGCAACATTGAGAACACGCTTAAATATGTTCCCGGTGACCTCTTTTATCTACGCGACGCAAATTCAATGTTCGAATACAGTCGCGCACTGATTATTAACGATGATAAAGCGAAAGAGAACCTAGGCCGCTTCATCGCGAGGGACTTTCTGAGCATTGTTAAAAACCGTCGCATCTACAACCAAATACGCCTAATTGACGCAAACGGACAAGAGCTCATTCGCGTAGAACATGATGAGAAATTAGGGTCAAGCCGCGTGGTTCAAAACGAATTACTGCAAGATAAAGCGACTAGCCCCTATTTCCAAGCGACTAAGCAACTGGGCTTTGGCGAATTCTACGTATCCCCGACAAACCTAAACCGGGAAAACGGACAACTCGACGAACCGCAAAAGCCGACTATTCGTTTTGCCACACCTATTTTCGCAGTCGGTGAGCGCTTAGTGGCGGTTCTTATTATGAATGTTGACGCCAATGCATTTATCAATATTATCCAAGAGACGAACCAACACGATACAACGCAGTTTAGTTTAATCAATAATGAAGGCTTCTACATTAGCCACCCTAATAGCTTAAAAACATGGGGCAGCATTCACGATTTAAGCCATGGCTACTCATTCAACGAAGACCATCCTCAACTCAGACATGAGATCAGTAAGAACACACACATCACAACGGTTAATAACGAGCATAGCTTAATTTCATCGTTACCCGTTTTCGCAGACAAAGAGCAAAAGCACCTGCTCGGTTATTTGATCGCAGAAGCACCCAAAAAGGACGTTTTAAAACTATTAAACACGTTTACCATTGGCTTTGTCGCATTTATCATTTTTGCGGGTTTAATTGGGTTTATCTTTGCGCGCCTACTATCAACATCCATGACGGCACCGTTACGCCAGCTCACACTCGCAGCCGACAAACTCAGTAAAGGTGAAGTCGATACACCCATTGAAATGAACTCCCGCGATGAAATTCAGTTTTTAGCTGAAGCTTTCGAACGTTTACGTGAATCGGTTAAATTGCTGATGCGGATGTAGTTTACCGAGCTGGGGGGTTATCAGACACACATGCTCCTGTATTCGTTTCCTGATATCGACTAGAGACTGTCACATCAAACTGATAAAGTCCTAGCCACAGGTACTCTTATCATGGAGCAGAATATGAACACATTTGAAGCCATTACGGCACGCCGTGCGGTCAAACAGTTTGATCCGCAACACGCATTATCAGCCGATGAAGAGCGCGAGCTTTTTTCCTTAGCCGTACTATCTCCAACGGCCTTTAACATCCAAAATTGGCGCTTCGTAGTAGTAAAAGATAAAGCGTTACGTGCACAGATCCGTGCAGCGGCGTGGGATCAAGCACAGGTAACTGATAGCTCTTTGTTAGTAATAATGTGCGCTGATCTCAAGTCATGGGAGAAAGAACCAAGCCGCTACTGGGCCAATGCTGATGAGGGGACGCGTAACTACCTAGTGGGCGCTATCGATACGTACTACCGCGATAAGGAACAAACACAGCGCGATGAAGCCATGCGCTCATGCGGTATGGCTGCGCAAACATTAATGCTAGCCGCTAAAACCATGGGGTATGACAGTTGCCCGATGGATGGTTTTGACTTTGATGCCGTCGGCAAGCTGATCAAATTACCGGAAGACCATGTCATCTCCATGTTTGTCGCTATTGGCAAAGGCACCCAAGATGCCTACCCTCGTGGCGGCCAATTGCCACTAACCGACGTCGTCCTTTCTGACACTTTTTGATCGACAAACGACATGGAGCTCTCTAAATGAGGGCTTTTGTTGTTTACCTATACATAAGAAACAAGGTGGTTGCCATGCAGACGATTGGCCTACTCGGCGGCATGAGTTGGGAATCTACACAAACCTATTATCAATTGCTCAATGAAGGCGTAAAAGAATCTCTGGGCGGCCTCCACTCTGCAAAAATCGTATTAAACAGCGTCGACTTTGCCGAAATAGAAGCCCTGCAACACCAAGGTAACTGGCCCGCTACGGCTGACATATTGACAGAAGCCGCACAAGCGATAGAACGAGCTGGAGCAGACTTTTTATTGATCGGTACAAACACCATGCATAAGGTAGCCCCCGAGATTCAAGCGGGAATTAACATTCCCATTTTACATATAGCTGATGCCACGGCTCATGCACTCCAAGCGGCAGGTATTACTCGTGTTGGTCTACTCGGGACCCGCTTCACCATGGAACAAGATTTCTATAAACAGCGCCTCATCAAACATTTTGATATCGACGTGATCATTCCTAACGAGGCACAGCGCAATACAGTGCACACCATTATTTATGATGAGCTATGCTTAGGTAAGATCAAGGTAGAGTCTAAACATACGTACCTATCAATTGTCGACTCACTCACCGAACAAGGCGCGCAAGCCGTAATATTAGGCTGCACTGAAATAGCCCTACTCATCAACCAAGTTGATACTCAGACACCTTTATTTGATACAACAGCAATACACGCCAAAGCGGCTGTCGCTAAAGCACTCAGCTAACGACAAGGGGAGCTCCTTGCAACAACCAATTACGGGTTACCATACTGACGAAGAAAGCCACTGGGTCGCTAAGCTAGCATGCGGCCATAACCAACACGTTCGCCATAACCCACCATGGACTAACCGTCTATGGGTAACAACAGAGCAAGGTCGCCACGATCAACTGGGTAGCCCTCTCAACTGCGTAAAATGCGATACCCACCAACCTCGTGATTGGAATTAACCGGCTACATACGTGTCATAGTAGGTATGATGTTCTTAACACTGAATTGAATAATAGAGCCGAGACAGGAAGATTTATGGAATTAATAAGCAGTGTTTACAAAGGCTTTGCCTTACTATCGTCGGATACATGGGCAACGTGCAAAGCGGTCTGGGATAAACGTTCTCCGTGGTCTGCCAAACTACTATTTTTAGCACTCGTCGCCTATGTGGTAAGCCCTATAGATCTTATTCCTGATTTCATTCTCGTATTAGGACTTATCGATGATGTGGTTATTGTAGCCTTCGGCTTAAAAATGATCCGAAAGCTCATTCCTGCTGAAGTACTAGAAACGCGTCGGTAAGGATAAGCACTGCACCCTCATTAACAAATTACGCTATTATCACATTCTTTTTGATAAACAAAGTGATAGCACATGCAAGCCGCTTCTGTAAAAGACATTCCTATACACATTGTTATTATTGGATACGTCTGGCCTGAGCCTAACTCCTCGGCGGCTGGTTATCATATGCTCTCTTTTATTGAGCTATTCCATAGCCAAGGCTGGAAGATCACCTTTGCTAGTCCCGCCTCGCTGGGGGATCACCGAGCAGACCTATCGCCTTGGGGTGTAAACGAAGTCGCTATCAACCTCAACGATTCCAGTTTCGATCAATGGATTACCGACCAGCAACCCACTATTGTGCTCTTTGACCGCTTTATGATGGAAGAGCAATTTGGCTGGCGTGTAGAAAAAGCATGCCCAGACGCCCTTCGGCTCCTCGATACAGAAGATCTACACAGCCTACGAGAGACTAGGCACCAGCTCATAAAACAACAAATCAAATCTAATGAAGAGCTGGATTTTGCTCCGTTACTCTCCATGGACACACTGTATGAACAGATGAGCGTTTCCGATGTAGCGCAACGTGAAATTGCAGCCATTCACCGATGCGACCTCACATTGATGATCTCAGATGCCGAGCTGCGACTACTAACCGAACATTTTGGCGTACTTCACCAACAACTGCTCCACTGCCCTTTCATGATCACCCAAAACCGATCAACCCAAGCGCCGGGGCCGCCGTGGAGCCAACGTCAGCACTTTGTCAGTATCGGTAATTTTCGCCATGCACCGAATTGGGATGCCGTTCTTTGGTTAAAGCAAAGCATTTGGCCCCTGATTCGGCAGTCACTGCCCAACGCCGAATTACATATTTATGGCGCGTACCCACCACCAAAAGCAACTGACTTACATCAGCCAAAAAGCGGGTTTCATGTTAAGGGCTGGGCGGAATCAGCAGATGATGTCATTAAGAACGCACGTGTCCTGATTGCCCCGTTACGATTTGGCGCTGGCATCAAGGGCAAGCTACTAGATGCGATGCGTAACGAGACTCCATCCGTGACGACCCCGATAGGGGTAGAAGGTATGGTCAGTTCACAAGCATGGCCTGGAGCGATTGCAGGTTCGGCGGAATCAATTGCCGCTTCAGCCGTTCACCTCTATCAAGATGAAACAGCATGGCTTAAAGCACAATCACGTATAGAAACAGTGTTAGACCACCGCTTTAACACAGCCAAAACACAGGGCAACTTACTGTACCTCATCAAGCAATTACTCGATAAACCACACCTAAAACAGCACCGTACGCGTAACTTTACCGGTCAGATGCTGAGGCATCATCATCATAAAAGTACTCAGTACATGTCTCAGTGGATTGAGGCGAAGAATAAGCTCAAATAAAGACCCGCAAGCCAACGAAGTGTCTGCCGCGTTCATATTGCAGATCAAAAGCCGGGGATACCAATTGGACCCGGCAAATCAGGAATAGGCGAACAAGCAGCTAAGGTAAGTGTTATCACAATCAAACCGAATAGTCGGTAAAGCATTTTCATTCCCGCTTCAGCTTATAGATACATGCACCTTACAGACTAAGGCGCAGTTAACACATGCTCTTACACACGATATTAGGATAACAGCGTTTTTAATCCGTCTGTCACACCTTCCCGAATCACCAATATGTCGCAGCTTAATCGATCGAGTATTTTCTCAGCAGTATTACCTAATAAGACGCCGGTTAATCCAGAGCGGGCCTGTGTACCGATAACGACAACCGCTGCATTATTCGCTTTAGCCGTTTGGCTAACCCAATGTTCAGGCGGTCCTTCCCCAACCCAAACAGCAGCGGGAGTAATGTTCATATAATTTAGTAATACATCTACCGAATCTTGTACATCGCTTTTCAATAACTCAGCAGACTGGTTTTTAAGCTCAGCACCGAGCATCGGCGGAGGATAAGCCGCGGCCAAATGTAGTGGCGCTGGGACTTCCCTAGCAATAACACCGGCCATCATCAATACCATTTGGTTTAAACGGTTACGCTGCTCTTCTTTACCCCGAGGATCAATCGCAGCCAACACAGAACCATGCTCCCATAAGCTATCATGTTTAACGAGCAACACAGGGCAAGGAGTATGTCGTAACAACTGCCAATCAAGCGGCGCCAAAAAGCCACCGTGATCTGTTTCACAGCTTTTGATCAGCAACGAGAAATGATCTTCTTTCCAGCGTCTTAGCACCTCTTTTAAAAAAGATTTGCTTTCATGATAGAGAACATTAATGGGCATCCCGTCAACCTGCAGCCGCGTAATAAGCTGCATCGTCGGCTGATCAGCCATCGGGGCATGTAGCCATAAGACATCCATCGCACACTTCATACGGTCAGCAATCAAAACCGCCCGTTTAAAGGCTTTATCATCAGCATCCGTACCTTCCAAGGCCACTAGTATTTTTCGGTTAAATAGCATTAGTGTGCATCCTTGTCATGTGAGCTATGTGAACCATCTTTTATAACAGATGCTACCGCCGATCGCGCATTGAGTAAGCATGCTAATGCAGGCAGTAAGACCAAAGCACCCAACATATTCCAAAGGAACATAAAGGTCAGCAAAATTCCCATATCCGCTTGGAACTTAATCGGTGAAAGCACCCAAAGCACCACGCCAGTTGCCAAGGTTAAGCCGGTAAAGGCAACAGATGATCCTGTCGTTTTAAGCGTGGCAAGATACGCATCTTTTAAGCTCATCCCCTCAACCAAGTAGGTATTCAGCCGCGAATAAATATAAATACCATAATCCACCCCGATACCTACCCCTAACGCGATAACTGGCAAGGTAGCCACTTTCACACCAATACCAAGCCAAGCCATCAGCGCTTGGCAGAGTAACGAGGTCAGTGCCAAAGGCGCGATAATGCAGAACACTGTTTTCAGCGAACGGAACGTTAATAAACAAAGTACGCTGACGACGCCATAGACCCAGGCTAACATCTCGTACTGCGCCGTCTCTATAACTTGATTAGTCGCTGCCTCAAAACCACTGTTGCCCGCTGCCATTTCGAAACGCAATGTTTCTGTATTATTAGCAGCGGCATAATCCGCGATGGTTTGAGTCAGCTGGGATAATGTCTCAGCCTTATGGTCATCTAAAAACAGAATAACAGGTAGCAAAGAACAGTCGGTATTCATAAAGCCTGCTGGCACATACCCTAATGAAGCGTTAATCACGAACTGGTTACGACTAATCGTTCGCCACTTCAAGTTACCCTCGTTCAAGCCAGCGGTAACACGTTTTGATACATCGGCTAGTGACAACGAGCTTTGTACGCCCGGAACACCTGTCAGGAACTGCTGGAAGCGCTCGACCCCCGCTAAACTGTCAAAGCGCGTGCAGGCTTGCGACTCTGTAATCGCCATCACCACAAAGATATCGCTTGAGGTACTGTAATTTTCGCTAATAAAGGCATTATCGAGGTTATAACGTGAGTCCGCACGCAGCTCAGGTGCGCCAGTATCCAAATCACCAATTTTGAGATCTTTACCGCCCCATAAGCCAACCATCAAGGCGACTAAAGCAACCGTTACTGCCAGACCTGCACCACGTGGAGTGGCAAAAAAAGTCATCGGCTGCCAAAAAGAAGTATCGCTGTCCTGGCTCTTTTTCATACGCGCTACGGCCTTATCACCCACGCCAATAAAAGACAGCAAGACGGGCAACAAGAAGAGGTTAGTCAATACGATAACCGCAACACCAATAGACGCAGCAACTGCAAGATCCTTAATGACTTGTATATCAATAACGATCAAGGTAACAAAACCTAAACCGTCTGAAAGCAGGGCCGTTAAACCGGGTATGTAAATACCGCGAAACGCGCGACGCGATGCTAACCAAGGATGTGCACCTAAAGATTGCTCCAAGCGCACCGTGTTAACCACCTGCACACCATGGCTCACGCCGATAGCAAAAACGAGGAATGGTACTAGCATTGAATAAGGATCTAAACCAAACCCTAGGGTTTTCAAAATCCCTAACTGCCAAATAACCGCGATGAGCGAACAACCAATCGGGATTAATGTACCGCTGACACTGCCCGAGTAGAGATAGAGCAAGATGAGGGTAACGACAATCGCAATCGCAAAGAATAAGGCGACCGAGCGTGATCCATCAATTAAATCACCCACAATTTTGGCAAAACCCGTAATACGAATCGTCACAGTCTCGCTTTGAAACTTATCACGCAACAGACTTTCTACTTTGGCGGATAAACGTTGGTAGTTAAGCTTTTCACCCGTTTCCGGGTCTTTATCCAGTAGTGGTACTTGTATCATCGCCGAGCGGAAGTCATTAGCGACTAAGATCCCTACTTGGCCAGAGCGAAGAACATTCGTACGTACATTGTCCAACGACACTTCACTACCGTCATAATCGGCAGGTATGACAGGACCGCCCACAAACCCCGCTTCTGTCACCTCAGTCCAACGCACATTGGGCGTCCAGATTGATTTCACAGCAGAACGATCTACGCCGGGAATATAGAAAGCCTCATCGGTGACTTGCTTCAGCGTGTTCTGAAACTCGGTACTAAAAATATCACCTTGCTCAGCCTGAACCACGACCCGTAGGCTGTTACCTAAACCCGATAAATCATCACGATACTCAAGATAGTTTTCGACATAAGGATGGCTCGACGGAATCATTTTAACAAAACTTGCATCCGGTCGAATCTGCACCGCTTGACTGAGTAGCCACAAGGTAATAGCAGCAAACACAAACAACACAGGCACGCGACGTTCAAACAGCAAACGCTCTAGGATCTGTTCTGTCAGCTTTATGGGCGCAAGTAATACAGAAGCAACTGTCATGGTTGCACCCTCATCACAGTACCCTTATGCTCGTTTGCATGTGACGCAACGGCATCACCTTGTTGATTGATTAATTTAAAACCTTTTTCGCCCACCAGTACCCAGCCGTCATGAACAGACGCCGCGGCACTCCAAGCCCGTCGATCTGACTGATCGAGCAAACGTAACGCGTCGATATCCTCACCCACTAATATACTCCCGCCTTGTCCTGCTACTAAAACACTAGCAGCCGCCTTAGAGGCATCAACAGCTAGCACCGATAGTGTGCTCGGCGTGTCCACTGTGACGGGTTCCCACGTGTCGCCTTGATCTTGGCTGATAAATAAATGACCACGTAAGCCGGCTAATAAAAGTGCGTCTTGGTAAGTACTGATATCAAAGAAAGAACCTTCATAAGGTGACGATAATGTTTCCCAGTGCTCGCCTTTGTCCGCAGAGCGAAATAAAACACCGGCTTCACCTGCCACATAAAGATAGCGTCCATCACTCGTCATGGCGTTTAAGTGAAAACGGTCAACATTAGGGACACGATGTGAGCGCACCTGCCAGCTTCCACCACCATCGGCTGTCGCTAACAACAACCCGTAAGCACCTAACAAGAACCCATTCTGAGGATCACTAAAATAAAGATTGAGTAACGCTAAGCTAGGGCCGTCCTCTTGTGCTACTTGCGCATCATCTAAATACAAAGCCAGCTCATCAGTCGGCAAATCAGGCATCGCCGAATCGCCATCCGCATCAACCAACGCTTGATACTGCTCAACCTGTAATGCATTCAGGTCATTACCAGTCATTGCTACCGTCCAGCTAACCCCAGCATCTACCGTATGTAAAAGCACGCCATCATGCCCCACCGCCCAGCCTTCTGAGTCAGTAACAAAAGTAACCGCGGTTAGCATCACACTGGTAGGTACAGCGGCTTGTTGCCACTGCTGACCGTCCGTATCAGACAGTAAAATAACGCCCTGATCGCCCACAGCCACCAAACGGTTGCCTGCTTTAGTAATATCCAACAACAAGCTTGACGTCGTGCGCGGGGTCACTAACGCAGGATCTGTTAAGCGTTCCGCCTGCACAGATACAGCAAAGCACAGCACGACAGGCATCATAATATATCGAATCAGTCCATCAGCTAGAGATCGACAAGTGGGAGCGATACAATGTAAAAAAACAGCAAGAACTACAAAAAGCCGTTTAGAACGACATCTAATGAGCATAAGCCCCTCGTTTTTATCTTTATCCGGGGTTGGTTGAGCCGAACCCGATATAACTGACAAAAGTTTAGCCCACTCTGTGAAAATAAGAAGAATACGCTAATCATAATGACCGTTACGACGTTGAATCTCGACCTTTACAGGATCTTACGTGCACACAAAACCTTCAATAACAGAAAATCCCATAAAGAGTAACAAAATAGGTCAAAGTATTCTAAATCAACGGATTCAAGACCGCTTTAATAGAATTTGTTTCCTATAGTAAACATTGATTTTTATCTGACTTTGTAGTTAATTCTTACTGGTATCCCTAACTCTACAATACCCTCAAACGGCCGACAGATAAAAAGCCGAAAGACGGAGAAGGTAAGCGACTCATGAAAACATTTACTCGCACACTACTGAGCGTAGGCACAGCCCTGTGTTTATACGGCACAGCAGCTCAAGCAGACACGATCAAAATTGCCCTTGCTGGTCCATCTACTGGCCCAGTGGCTCAATATGGCGACATGCAGAAAGTAGGTGTCCTGGCTGCGATCGAACAGATCAACAAAGCTGGCGGCGTTAATGGCGACATGTTAGAAAGCGTTATCTACGATGATGCTTGCGACCCAAAGCAGGCCGTCGCTGTTGCTAACAAAATCGTTAACGATGGTGTGCAGTACGTTGTTGGTCACCTATGCTCTTCATCAACTGAACCCGCTTCTGATATTTATGATGAAGAAGGTATTTTAATGATTACCGCCGCATCCACCTCGCCTTCTATCACAGAAAAAGGCTACGGCATGATCTTCCGTACTATCGGTCTAGATAGCTTACAAGGACCCTTTGCGGCGCAGTACATCATTGATAACATTAAGCCACAAAACATGGCCATTATTCACGATAAACAGCAATACGGTGAAGGGCTAGCGACGGCGGTTAAAGATGCGGTCGAAGCCAACGGCATTACGCCGGTGATGTTTGAAGGCGTTACCGCAGGCGATAAAGACTTTTCTGCTCTGATCGCTAAGCTGAAAAAAAATAACGTCGACTTCATCTATTACGGTGGCTATCACCCTGAGCTTGGACTGCTATTACGCCAGTCAGCAGAAAAAGGCTTAAATGCTAAATTTATGGGCCCTGAAGGCGTAGGTAACCCAGATATTTCTAAAATTGCTGGCGAAGCATCTGAAGGCCTACTCGTCACCTTGCCACAGAGCTTTGAAAAAGATCCGGCAAACCAAGCGATTGTTGAGTCTATTCAAGCTAAAAACGAAGACCCTTCTGGTGCCTTCGTGTTTCCCGCCTATTCTGCCGTTCAAGTCATGACAGATGCCATGAAAGGTGCGAACTCTACTGACCCAGAAGAAGTCGCTGAATACATCCACAAAAACAGCTTTGACACGACAACAGGGAAACTTACGTTCGATGACAAAGGCGACTTAACCGATTTTTCTTTTGTGGTTTACGATTGGCACGCAGACGGCACTAAAACACCGGCTAAATAATGCCACGCTACTTAGGTGGCACTTGTACAACCATCTAAGCACCCGCTCTTATATAAAGAGCTAATGCTAGCGAACCACTACCCTGTCGTTCGCTAGAATAGATAACACCCTTATCTCGTATCCGAGGTCAGGGTGTTTCACTATACGGTTCCCCTATGTCTGAAACGTTTTTATATCTACTGCAACAAATTATTAACGGGCTAACCATTGGCTCGACCTACGCATTAATCGCTATCGGCTATACGATGGTGTACGGCATCATCGGTATGATCAACTTCGCACACGGCGAAATCTACATGATCGGCTCTTACATCAGTTTTATTGTGATCGCCGCATTAATGAGCATGGGCTTTGTTAGCCTGCCGCTTATTTTAGTCATCGCTTTAATTGTTGCTGTGATCATTGCCAGCACGTATGGCTGGTCAGTTGAACGGGTAGCCTATCGACCATTACGTGGCTCCAACCGCCTAATTCCGTTGATTTCGGCCATTGGCATGTCCATCTTTCTACAAAACTATGTGGTACTGGCACAAGGTTCACGTGATGTTGCCCTGCCTCCTCAAATCACAGGTGGCTGGAACTTTGGCGACCCTTCGATTTTTGAAGTATCGCTCTCTTACATGCAATTGATTATCTGGGCTGTCACCCTTATCAGTATGACCGCATTAACCCTCTTCATTTCTCGCTCGCGCATGGGCCGTGCCTGTCGTGCATGCTCTGAAGATATCGGCATGACCAACCTGTTGGGCATCGACACTAATCGCATTATCGCCCTCACCTTCATTATTGGGGCCGCCCTCGCCGCTATCGCCGGGTTATTATTAGGCTTGTATTACGGCGTAGTAAACCCGTTTGTAGGCTTTATGGCAGGTTTAAAAGCCTTTACGGCCGCTGTTCTCGGTGGTATCAGATCCATTCCTGGTGCTATGTTAGGTGGATTAATTTTAGGCGTGACCGAAGCACTAACAGCTGCTTATTTCCCGTCGGAATACAAAGATGTCGTTTCATTTGGTTTGTTGGTGCTGATTCTCCTTTTCCGTCCAAGTGGTTTGTTAGGTAAGCCGGAGGTGGAAAAAGTCTAATGGCTAGTAAACTCTATAACGCCGTTTTCGCGGCCGGTGTTGCTTTTATCCTTGCCTGTCTAATGCTGGGTGTAAAACTGCAATCCGAAGGAACCATGTTAACCGTTGAAGGCGCTAGCTCAGAGCGTTGGACCTTTATTGGTATCGGTATCGGTTTAGTATTCTTATCGCAGCTTTTTTCTGATCAAGTGGATGCGCTGTTTGGCAAGGTACCTAAGCCTAATCTTCGTGCCCTAATGCCCCAAGGGCAAAAGATGGATACCTTAAAGCCATGGCTGATTGCGGCGCTGTTTGTGGGTATGGTGATATGGCCGTTCATGGTCTCACGCGGCTCCGTCGATTTAGCTACACTCACGCTGATCTATATTATGCTGGGGCTTGGGCTCAACATTGTGGTCGGTTTAGCCGGCTTATTAGATTTAGGTTATGTGGCTTTCTATGCCGTGGGTGCTTACACCTATGCGCTATGTTCTGAGTATTTCGGGTTATCATTCTGGGTTTGTTTGCCACTGTCAGCTGGCTGTGCCGCACTGTTCGGCTTCATACTTGGCTTCCCTGTATTGCGTTTACGCGGCGATTATCTAGCCATCGTCACTTTAGGCTTTGGTGAAATCATTCGTATATTACTCAACAACTGGACCTCGCTAACGGGAGGCCCTAATGGCATATCAGGTATTGAAAAGCCGACCTTATTTGGCCTTGAGTTTAGCCGTAGGGCTTCAGAGGGCGGGCAAACCTTCCACGATTTTTTCGGTATTGATTACGACAGTGGCTACAAGGTTATTTTCCTGTATTTAATTGCTGTGGTATTAGTCGCCTTCGTGATATTTGTTATCAATCGCCTCATCCGTATGCCGATTGGTCGTGCATGGGAAGCACTGCGTGAAGATGAGATTGCATGTCGCTCGCTCGGCCTTAACCGCACAGCCATTAAACTATCGGCCTTTACTATCGGTGCATCGACGGCTGGTTTTGCCGGTTCGTTCTTCGCAGCGCGCCAAGGCTTTATCAGCCCTGAGTCCTTCATATTTATCGAATCAGCGATCATTTTAGCTATTGTCGTGCTCGGTGGTATGGGCTCGCAGGTCGGCGTGATTTTAGCCGCTATTATCATGACGATATTGCCTGAGATCGCGCGTGAGTTCTCCGAATACCGGATGCTCTTGTTCGGACTCTTAATGGTTGTCATGATGCGCTGGCGTCCACAAGGCCTAGTGCCCATGAAACGCCCTCATTTAAAGCTGAATGAAGACACGTTGAATGATGGCGAGCTAAACCAAAGGGAGCTGACACAATGAGCCAGCTATTACTCGATGTGAATGGGCTCACCATGCAGTTTGGCGGTTTAGTCGCCGTCAACAAAGTCCATTTAAACGTCCAAGAACGCCAAATTGTTTCGGTGATTGGTCCTAACGGTGCCGGCAAAACCACCGTATTTAACTGTCTGTCTGGTTTTTATACCCCGACCGGCGGTAGTGTTATGTTTAAAGGGAAAGAGATAGCCGGAAAAAAAGATTTTCAGATCTCACGTCAAGGCCTGGTACGCACCTTTCAGCACGTTCGCTTATTTAAGCAAATGACCGTGATTGAAAACATGCTGGTGGCTCAACACCGACACTTGAATACCAATCTGCTATCCGGCTTATTTAAAACCGCGTCCTATAAGCGCTTAGAGCAAGAAGCGATGGATCGAGCGGCACACTGGCTAGAAGAAGTCGATTTACTGCAGTTTGCAAACCGCGAATCAGGTAATTTGTCCTACGGCCAGCAACGCCGTTTGGAAATTGCTCGCTGCATGGTAACTCAGCCAGAACTACTCCTGCTGGATGAGCCTGCCGCCGGGTTAAACCCCAACGAAACCAAAGAACTAGACGAGCTGATCATCAAGCTACGTGATGAGCATGAAATATCGATTCTGTTGATTGAACATGACATGGGTCTAGTTATGGGTATTTCAGATCATATTTATGTGATCGCGCAAGGCACGCCACTCGCGGATGGTAATGCCGATGACATCCGCAACAACCCCGATGTTATCAAAGCATACTTAGGAGAAGCCTAGCATGTTAAAAATCGATAACGTAAATACGCACTACGGGCCTATCCAAGCGTTACATGACGTGTCTATCGAAGTAAAAACGGGCGAGATCGTTACCCTCATTGGCGCTAACGGTGCAGGCAAAACCACCTTAATGATGACCATTTGTGGCGACCCTCGTGCCAGTTCAGGAACGATCGAGTTTGATGGCGCCGATATCAGTAAGATGGCCACCCCTCAGATTATGCGAAAAGGGCTGGCGGTTGTACCTGAAGGCCGCCGTGTCTTTTCACGCTTAACCGTACAAGAGAACCTGCACATGGGTGCCTACTTCCGTACCCAATCGGAATATCAAGAAACGCTGACTCATGTATTGGCGCTATTCCCTCGCTTACAAGAACGCCTAACCCAACGCGCTGGTACGATGTCGGGTGGCGAGCAGCAAATGCTAGCGATAGGACGCGCCATGATGAGCAAACCGCGGATGATTCTATTGGATGAACCATCTCTAGGTCTTGCGCCCATCATCATCCAGCAGATCTTCGATATTATCGAGCAACTGAGAGATGAAGGCGTGACTATTTTCTTAGTCGAGCAAAACGCAAACCAGGCCTTACGTATCGCCGACCGCGGTTACGTACTAGAAAATGGGCGTGTCGTGCTAAGCGATTCAGGAGATGCCTTACTCACTAACGCAGCAGTGCGCCAAGCGTATTTAGGGGGGTAACATCCCTTAGCGCAGCCTAAAAAAACCGATTTAAAAGCCACTTTATACGTGGCTTTTCCTTTTTCTAACGCCGCTATTATCAATATCAGCCAGCAGTTGCCGATACCTTGTCTATACTCTTTTTAAATAAAACGAATGTTTAATTAAACGATTATTTAATGTAACGAACATGAAAAGGATAAAGGTATGTCTGACCGCCAGTTTCGACTTGTAACCCGAAGTGATTTTGATGGCTTAGTGTGCGCTGTTCTACTCAAGCATCTCGATCTGATCAACGACATTAAATTTGTACACCCCAAAGACATGCAGGACGGCAAGATCGACATTACGGGTGACGATATCACCACCAACTTGCCGTATGTCGCTAGCGCACATATCTCTTTTGATCACCACTTATCTGAAACCATCCGTAACGAAAAAGCTGACAACCACATTATCGATCCAGATGCACCGTCGGCTGCACGTGTTGTGTGGCAACACTATGGGGGGCACGCGTCCTTTCCTAAATCATGGGACGAAATGATGGCCGCTGTCGACAAAGGCGATTCGGCTCAATACAACCAAGAAGAAGTACTTAACCCAAAAGACTGGGAACTACTTAACTTTTTAATGGATGCGCGTACCGGCTTAGGCCGTTTCCGCGAGTTCCGCATCTCTAACTATCAATTAATGATGGACCTCATCGACTGCTGCAAAAACCATAGCATCGATGAAATTCTGGCCCTTCCTGATGTTAAAGAACGTGTTGAATTGTACTTTGAGCATGAAGCAAAATGTAAAGAGCAAATCAAACGCTGCTCTACTGTGCACGGCAATTTAGTCGTATTAGATCTACGAAACGAAGAAACCATTTATGCGGGCAACCGCTTTGTTATCTACGCACTCTTCCCGCAATGTAATATCTCTATTCATGTACTGTGGGGCCTTAAACAACAAAACACCGTATTCGCGACAGGTAAGTCCATCTTTGACCGTGATGCCCAAACCAATGTAGGCGAACTCATGTTGCGCTACAATGGCGGCGGTCACCATGCTGCCGGGACATGCCAAGTTGAAAATAATGAAGCCGAAGCCACCCTTAACGCATTGATCAAGCAAATAAACGAAGATGGCTGAGGAAGCAGCACCAATGGATTTTTACGAATGCCTAAAAAAGCTGGCAGCACATGATGGATCAGACCTCTATTTATCCACAGGCGCGCCTCCGTGCGGCAAGTTTCAAGGGGTATTAAAGCCCCTATCGCGCGATGTTTATCAGCGCGGCGATATTGAGAAAATCGCTCTCGAGGTGATGGATGAGGAGCAACGTGAGACCTTTCACCACGAGCTAGAAATGAACCTAGCGATCACGGTTGAGAAATCAGGGCGTTTCCGGCTCAATATTTTTAAGCAGCGTAACGATGTCGCCATTGTAGCCCGTAATATCAAGATGGAAATCCCTCGCATGGAGGATCTTGGTTTACCGGACACGCTTAAAGAAGTCATCATGTCCAAACGCGGGTTGGTATTATTTGTAGGCGGTACCGGCTCAGGAAAATCGACTTCGTTAGCTGCATTGATTGATCATCGCAACACGAACAGCGGTGGCCATATCATTACGATTGAAGACCCTATCGAGTTTGTTCACTCCCATAAAAAGTCCATCGTAAACCAACGTGAAGTGGGAGTAGACACCCGTAGTTTCCATAACGCATTGATCAATACACTGCGCCAAGCTCCCGATGTCATCCTCATTGGTGAAATCCGAGACCGCGAAACCATGGAGCACTGTTTAGCCTTTGCGGAAACGGGCCATTTAGCCATTTCCACTCTGCATGCTAATAATGCCAACCAAGCCTTGGATCGGATTATCAATTTTTTCCCAGAAGAAAAACGTAACCAATTGTTGATGGACCTATCGCTGAACGTACGCGCTATCATTTCTCAACGCCTTGTACCGACAATCGATGGCAAACGTGCGGCGGCTATCGAGATACTCATTGGAACATCCACTATTCAGGAGCTCATTCTAAAAGGTGATGTCGATGGCATTAAAGAGATCATGGAAAAGTCTGAAGCATTAGGTATGCAAACCTTCGATTCAGCGCTTTTCAAACTCGTCCAAGAAGAGCGGATTAGTGAAGATGAAGCGATTAAACATGCGGATTCGCCTAATAATTTACGCCTTCGCATCAAACTCAGCAAAGAAGGACACAGCACCACATCGGGTCTCAACCTGAGCTTGGAAGAAGATAAAAAAACAGAGGAGGAAGAGGACGACGGCCCCGCCAACTCCATTTTCCGTTAATTTATCTGTGTAAATACTCACGTGTATCCGTAAGCGCTGGTATCGCACCAGTGCTTGCGGTACATTCGCGATTAACTAGATTGCCTCTTTTCATACCACTGCTCGAGTACACTCTCATGAACGATATCATCGATGAACTTCGCCTAATGAATCTTGATCGGTTCGGCTCAATTGAACTGCCTGACGAAGATCAATTGGTCGAGATTGAAGAAGAGCTACTTATTGGTATCCCTCCTGATTTCAAAGAATACTTACTCGAAGCCAGCGATGTTGTCGTAGGCACGCTAACACCAGTTACCGTTACCGATCCACATTCTCATACACACCTACCCGATGTAACAGCCACCGCATGGTCGATCGGTATGCCACGCGATGTAATCCCTGTGTGCGAAACCCCTGATGGCTATTACGCCATGTCATCAGAAGGCGCCATCAGTTTTTGGGAACGCGAAACCGAAGAGTTTGGCGAAGACGAATGGGAAAACATCTGGGATTGGGTTGAAAAGGTCTGGATGGTCAGTTAACACTTAGTTTATTTATGTGAAGCCTACTCATTCTCCGACTGAACAAGCACCCTCATATCGCCCTCTTCGTTTTCTGTCACAAAGAACTCGATAGGGCGGCAGCACACCTGGCAATCTTCAATATACTCTTGCTGAGCATCCGTTGGGTCAATCAATACCGTGATAGATTCGCCACAATAAGGACAACTAATATCATGCTCGTCTAAAAAATTCATACACTCTACTCCTACTCATTCATGTTCAAGCTATAAGCATTTGTCGTTCTGTTAGGTAGGATAACCTCATCACGGTTTTGATCCCTACCTAGGCGATTGTTTTCACGATTGCATTGGTAATTCAATACAGCTCTACTTATCATCGACAGTATTGATCACTCACTGACTCTAAAAACAATAAAAAGAGCATGACTTAACTATGGACATTAAGCAGTTACAATTTTTATGCGCACTTGAACGCTTTAGCCACTTTGGTAAAGCCGCTGATGCGTGCTGTGTAACACAACCCACACTGTCCATGCGGCTTCGTAGCTTAGAAGACGAGCTCGGCGTTACGCTCATTAAACGCAGGCAACGCTTTGAAGGCTTTACCCCCGAAGGGGAACGACTATTACAGTGGGCCAAACAAACCATTAACGCCTTCGATGGCCTAAAATCAGAAGCCGCGCGCCTTAAAGGCTCGCTGGTGGGCACCTTACGTATTGGTATTGTACCTTTAAGTCACGTTCACCTAATGCCTGTACTTAAAGAGCTATCAGAACAATCACCTCAACTTCGGTTTCAGCTACACTCGCTTAGCTCAGAGCATATTATTGAGCAGCTAGAAAACAACATGCTGGATGTTGGCCTAACCTACCTAGCACAAGTGGAATCGGAGCGCTTTGTTGTACATCCGCTAGGCCAGCCTGATATCGGCCTGCTGTACCATCCGGATTACTTTCACTTTGCTGACAAGGCCAGCTCTGCGCCACATACTCCGCTACTCTGGTCATCGCTCGCTGATACTCCCTTGGGCCTACTCAGCCCTGCCATGCGATTTAGGCAAGGCATTGATAGGACAGCCAGCGTCAAAGGCGTAACACTCACACCATTAATTGAATCCGATGCGGTTGAGCACTTAATTGAAGCAGCCAATGAAGGCCTGTGCTGCACGCTCGTGCCTCTACCGGTGCTCAACAGCCCTATGCTCGACCATTTAATGATAGTCCCGATGGAGGAGTCGTTACCCCAACCTGCCCTAGCCGCTATTTGCTGTCGTAATCGCAGCGAGCCTAACGGACTAGCATTGGCGCTTTTACATATGCTAAAACAAACCACCAACGTTCAATCATAGACCGCATCTATTACTACATCTATAAGCTTGATTGGACGCGGCATAACACCACGCTCTATTCTGTGAGCTACTAACTAGATAATTGCGTGTTGCTATGAGCCCGGTCATACTCGTTTGGCCACAGCCAAACCCTTCTCAACCCGATACCCGCTTACTCTCGAAAACTGACTTAATACGTCCGCATTCGCAGCAAGCTGGCAGTCGAGTATTTAGCTACCACACAGATCCCGCTTGGGTCGCTGATTTCACACACTCGGTTGAGCTAATAGAAGAAGTGCCACTGGTCATTACCGTGAACGGCCTTGCGCATGCGGTCATGATGATCACACCGGTCGATGTCGAGCCCTTTGTCGTAGGTTTTCTCCATAGTGAAGGCATCATTCACGAAAAAAACGACATACGCGACTTATCCATTCGCCCACAGACACACAATGGTATTGAAAGCCTAGCCGCGGATATCACGCTAAGCCCACGTATGTTACACACGTACAAACAACAACAAACCGCACGTAAAGGCTCAACAGGCTGTGGCTTATGCGGCATCGAGTCGTTAGCTGATGCATTACCGTCACTTGAGCCTTTATCAATAGTGGAAACTCACTGCCCTCTCAGCAACGAACAACTTACCCGCTTTCGCGACACCTTGCCAGAACATCAGGTGTTAGGCCGGCAAGTCGGTGCTATCCACGCAGCACTATTGATTGATGCTCAAGGAAACGTGCTGACCAGTCACGAAGATATTGGCCGCCACAACGCCCTTGATAAAGTTATCGGTTGGGCACTTATGCATTCCCACAATGTAACGGGCGCTAGTGTCTTGATGACCAGCCGGTGCAGTACCGAACTGATACAAAAAGCCGTACGCGCAGGCATACATACGCTTATTCATCTCGCCTCCCCTAGCTCATTAGCGGTGCAGCAAGCGCGACGCTACCACCTCAATTTAATACATCTACCGCGCCAAGGGGAGCCTCGTTTTTATGTATCCTTTAGCGACCGTATGGGGCTGACTACTTACGTTAACGATCAACAGACTACTAGCGTTAAACGAGCTGTGCGTTAAACATTAAAAAGGAACCACCATGGCTACATCGACCACCCGCACACATCACTCGTTTAAGACGGCCTATTTTACGCCCTACAAAGGCCCCGCAGGCGGTTGGGGCGCTTTGCAAAGTACCGCACAGCACTGGTTTAAAAGTGAGAATGCGGTTCGTAATATACATACGTTATTAAAAACAAACCAAGCACAGGGCTTCGACTGTCCGGGATGCGCATGGGGAGAGAAGCACGATAACAGTAAGATTCGTTTTTGCGAAAATGGTGCGAAAGCAGTCAACTGGGAAGCAACATCCAAGACGGTAACACCGGCATTTTTCGCCAACCACAGCGTGAGTTGGTTAAACACCCAAAGTGATTACTACCTTGAATATCAAGGTCGCTTAACACACCCCATGCAATACAACGCACAAACCGATCATTACGAACCCATCAGCTGGGAGACGGCATTTGCCACGATTGCCAACACCCTTAATGGCTTGGACTCGCCTAACGAGTTAGAGCTTTATACCTCCGGCCGCGCCAGTAACGAAGCCGCGTTTTTATACCAACTTTTTGGCCGATTATTAGGCACTAACAACTTCCCGGATTGCTCCAACATGTGCCATGAAGCCAGCGGCTACGCACTAACAAGCAGTATAGGCACAGGGAAAGGCACCGTCGAAATTGATGATTTTGAGCATGCCGATGCCATTTTTGTGTTCGGTCAAAACCCCGGCACCAACCACCCACGCATGCTAGAAACGCTTCGAGAAGCCAGCAAACGCGGTGCGTCAGTGGTGAGCTTCAATACACTACGCGAGCGTGGTCTTGAACGTTTCCAAAACCCTCAAAACCCGGTCGAAATGCTCACCAACGGCTCGACGCCTATATCATCACATTACTTTTGCCCTAAAATTGGCGGAGATATGGCCGCCGTTCGTGGCATGGTTAAAGCCTTATTAGCGATGGAACAAGAAGCGCAAACACGCGAAGAGGCTGTTTTAGATCACGCATTCATACAGTCGAATACGGTAGGCATTGATGATTATCTGGCCACCGTCAACGCGACCCCGTGGACAAGCATCATTGAACAGTCAGGCTTAAGCCAAGATGAGATAACACACGCCGCCAGCCTGTATGCCAACGCCCCGCGCGTTATTTGCACTTGGGCTATGGGGATCACGCAGCACAAACATTCAGTCGCAACCATCCACGAGATTGTTAACTTGCTCGCGCTACGCGGCAATATCGGTAAACCCGGCGCAGGTGCTTGCCCAGTGCGCGGCCACAGCAATGTACAAGGTGACCGTACGATGGGGATTAATGAAAAACCAAGTGAGGCCTTTTTAACACGCCTAGGGCAAACCATCGGCTTTGAAGCCCCCACTCAACCGGGACACGCAGTGATTGAAGCGATTCGTTCTATGCGCGCTGGTAGTAGCAAGGTGTTTATTGGATTAGGCGGTAACTTTGCCGCAGCAACACCGGATACATCCGTCACACTGGCCGCCTTACAACAATGTGAGTTAACCGTACAAATCAGCACCAAGCTGAACCGTTCGCACTTAGCCGTGGGTAAAAACGCCATTATTCTGCCTTGCTTGGGCCGTACTGATATTGACCATCAAACCACAGGACCACAGAAAGTGACGGTGGAAGATTCGTTTAGCATGGTGCACGCCTCTGGCGGTGTCATTGAGCCACTATCAAATCAAATGCGCTCCGAACCTGCCATTATTGCGGGGATTGCAGAAACAACCCTCGCAAATACACCGAAAAGTCAGCTGGTTAATTGGGCATCCTTAGTGGACGATTATGGCCGTATTCGCGACCTCATCGAACAAGTGGTTCCGGGGTTTGAGAGTTTTAATGAGAAAATAACCCAGACAGGCGGGTTTTACTTAGGGAACAGCGCTCGTAATCTAGAGTGGAAAACGCAATCCGGCAAAGCGGTTATCCACAGCCATGCACTACCCACCAGCATACTGCCCGACAAAGCGGCCTCACAGCTAACGGAACGTACCTTGGTCATGCAAACCCTACGCTCGCATGATCAGTACAACACCACAATTTACGGCATGAATGACCGCTACCGAGGCATAAAAGGCGAGCGTAAAGTCGTCTTTATCAACGAGGCCGATATACAACGGTTAGGGTTTTCCGACGGCCAATCGGTAACCATTCGGTCATTGTGGGATGATGGTGAAACCAGAGAAATACACGGCTTTAAACTCGTGCCGTATGATATCCCCGCTGGTAACCTTGCCGCCTACTATCCTGAAACCAACCCACTGGTACCGCTGGATAGCGTCGGAGATTTTAGTTCGACACCCACATCTAAAAGCATCGCCGTGGAGATACGGCCTCATGAATCAACACGTATTATCTAGCGACGGAATCAAAACTATCGGTACGCTAGACCGATTCAACCCCAAAAGGCTTAAGCAAACGCGGCAGCACCGCATCCAGTTGCTGCGTATCGGCTTCCGACAACTCGATCACATCCAAGCCCGCCTTTTTATAACGCTGACGTTTTACATCCAAAAATTTCAGATAATTCACGTCTTTTGAGCGGTCAACGCACTCAATAAAAACACCCGCTCCGGGTAAATAAAAATCAGCCATGAGTACAATATCGAATGGCAACGAGCGGTTAATCGCATGGTTAATCCCCGCCAAATATAACCAGTTATCCACCCGCTGTGTCATCAGATAATGGTGAGAGTGACCATCGAGCGCGACAAAGTTAGCCGCTTGCTGTTGCTCTACTCTTAAAAAGTCGGGGTAATCCGCATGATAAGTCCGGTCCAAATGCAGAATAGCGCTGAGCTCTCCCGCGACTACGCCTACAGAGTGCCTTAATAGCGGCTGCTCCATCAGGTTATCGGGCCACATCACATACGGGATTTTATCTTTAGTTTCCCGCGCTAAGCCGCCGTAAAAAGCGCCATGGTGCGTAAGCTCCCACCCTTTGGGCTTCACTTTTTTAATCCAATGCAGTTCGGCCAACAGCGTGTTCAATTGCGCCGGGCTTACCCCTAACGGCTCAGCGATTTGGCTCACCGTAAGGTGCGAACGCGCAGGCGTCAGGCCGGGTGAATGCACGCCACTTGCCTCATCAGTATCGAGTGTTTCGGGCCAGACAATATACTGACCAAACCGATCGCTCGATACAATCTCACCACCTTGTTGTCGCCCTGCATTCGTTAATTCCCACTGATCTTTTAAGCGAACGATCCAGCCTTTGTGAGAAAACTCTGCAAATAATTCTTTTGCGCTGATACCACGACGTTTAGCTAACGCGCTGGTGGAAACTTTATCGCCAGACATGACGTCTAATCCTTAGCTATTTATATAGCATGGTTAATAAGTAACCTGCTTTTTATTGGCAGCGATGTGACACAACTACTCTATACTGACCCAAAACTACGTGACTTACGTATCAAGGGTACTCTACTGAACACACCTTTAAGAGCAAGGGGTATATGAATACATCAGCGCCGTATTACCTAACATTGATTCGCCACGCAAAATCCAGTTGGGATGATCCGGCCATGGCCGACTTCTATCGCCCTCTTAATGCTCGCGGTGCGAATAACTTATCCGAAATGGCGGCTAGGATCATGAATCACCCCCTGCAACCCGCCCTGTGTATCACCAGTGGCGCTACACGCGCACAGTTAACCGCCAAAGCGGTGCACCGTGAATTACGACAGCAACAACCCGACCTTGCGCTTTCCCTAGAAGATACGCTGTATGATGCCAGTCCTGAAGCGCTATTAAGGGTAGTACAACGCCAAGACAATCAACATAACCACCTAATGCTCTTTGGCCATAACCCCGGCATGCATCAATTGATTGAATCACTCACCGGTGAGCACCTTACTAAATTCCCAACCTGTGGCATCATGCACCTATCGCTTGCTGTTTCACAATGGTCATCTGTGCGCAGCGGAAGCGGATCGATTCTGTGGTTTGATTACCCTAAGCTCCATAAAGGTTAAATAGTCCGTTTATGCTCTCAATCATTAAGCAACACCTATCCACACAACGGTCGCAGCAGCGCGCCGATAAAGCCATCAAGGTTATCGAATCGGGTGACCTACCCTCCCTGCTTTCGCTGCTACCCAAACTGGATACCGATTGGCTTAATCAGCCCATGAATGAGACGCCCTCTTTATTAGAAATCAGCATCACGGCGCAACAGCCTAAACTCGCCGAACAATTAATGAATGCGGGCGCTAACCCCAATCAAGCAAGCCGCAATAATGAGCCTCTGTTACTGATCGCCTTGCAACAGCCTTCTCAACGCCTCGCACTCATGTCTGTGCTGCTAAAAGGAGGCGCTAATGCTAATGCGTTAAGCATTATTAAAGCATGCTTTGATTACTGCCAGCCTGACGAGCTAATGCTGCATTTGAATCGCCTCGAACAATACGGTGTAGACCTAACCGCCATGGATCATGAGGGCAACAGCGCACTAGACTACGCATTACCGACCAACCGTAAGGACTTGATGCATTTTTTAGTGAGTTCCGGCGCACCGCTACCTAGCGTATGGCCTTCATCAGTCAATGACGAGCTTAAAGCCTACCTAACCCGCTGTGCCGATGACCGTCGTATTCGGCTGATGATGCTAGGCGGCTAAGCCTCGCAACAGCAGAACCTACAAACTACGTGCCCTAAAGTGCCACTCGCCCGGCTGCATATCATTTTTTACGGCCTCGCGAATCGAATCATCAATGGCGCTGTCATCTAGTTGATACAAGCCGCTCAGGCCTAAGGCTTTGCGCACATCTACTTGAGCACCTAAATACTCCATCACCACACGCGTGCAGCTCGGTGTTCGGACGCCGTTAGCAGGAACGCCTAAACGTAAGCCATTAAGACGGTTTATACGGTTTTTGTAGCTCGGTATCAGAATGGTCTCGGTAACTTCGTTGGTTGCCAAGGCTTCGTAATCGGCCATAAAGATACGGTCTGTTAAAAACAAAACCACACCCAGATATTTACTGTGGAACGCCGGTTCTCCTGCCGACTCACGCAGTCGCTCAGTCCGCTGATAAAACACCCCTTCTGGCTGCTTCTCTATACAAATCAAGTTACGTAAGATTTTACCCGGCACGGCCATGGATAAATAATACTCAAAGTAGTACCCCACGTATTTCTCAATCTGCGTGCTACTGGCCCGATGCAGCAAAGCAAGGTGCTCGCTTTCAACACGCGACGCCGTAGGCTCAACCGCCTGACGCGGGCGTACCTGAATCAACCGCGCAAACTGGGGTGCTGGTAGCATCAGCTCGTACTCTTCCACACCAAAAAAGTCACATAATCGACGAAGGGTACTCGCGGAAGGCTTGTAGCGTCCGGTCAGATAGCGATTAAACTGCGAACGGTTGATATCCAATTGCCGACACACTTCAGCAATTGAATCATAATAACTGCACAACAATTTAAGATTACTCGATAAATCTTGATACATGCCCTTCAATCCAAATCCACACACTAACATGATGCACTATGATGCACTTTTAGCATCATAAAGCATACAAAATTCCGAGATAGCGAAATAGAGTGATGCTGCCTTGCTGTGTTTAAATTTTAGCCAGTAACGCACATTGGCTTACACACTATAATAGGCATAGATACCTAAATGACTTCGCGGCTAGAACACGATTTGCTCGGTGATGAGTCCCTACCCGATACCGCATGGTATGGTATTCAAACACTACGCGCCCTGCGTAACTTTAATATTACAGGCGTACCTATTCATCACTTTCCCGACCTCGTAAACACACTCGCCATGGTCAAAGAAGCCGCCGCCGAAGCTAACTTTGAATTAGGCGAACTACCTACACATAAGTACAAAGCTATTAAGCAAGCCTGCCAACGCATACGTGAAGGCGAGCTGCACGATCAATTTATCGTCGACCTGATTCAAGGCGGTGCAGGCACATCAACGAATATGAATGCCAATGAAGTAATCGCCAATCTTGCGCTCTCGATCATGGGGCATAAAAAAGGTCAGTATCAGTACTTACATCCCAACAACGATGTGAACCGATCCCAATCAACAAACGATGCCTACCCAAGCGCAGCCCGTTTATCGATTGTGCTCAGCACGCGAGCGTTATTGCACTCGCTTCGCTCTATCCATAAAAGCTTAGAATCCAAAGCCGAAGAGTTTACTGATGTCTTAAAAATGGGCCGTACACAACTACAAGACGCTGTACCCATGACACTCGGACAAGAGTTCAAAGCCTTTGCCGTCACGCTGGGCGAAGATATTCAACGGATTGGCGAAGTCTGCAACTTACTCTGCGAAGTCAACCTAGGCGGCACCGCCATCGGCACCGGACTCAACACACACAAAGATTACTCACGCATCGCTATCGAGCACCTAGCACGCATCAGCGAACTGCCCGTAGTCCCAGCTAATAATTTAGTCGAAGCCACCTCCGACATGGGTGCTTTTGTGTCGATGTCGAGCATACAAAAGCGGTTAGCCATAAAGCTATCTAAGATCTGTAATGACTTACGCCTTTTATCAAGTGGGCCACGTGCCGGCTTTAATGAGATCAACTTACCGGCCATGCAACCGGGTTCGTCGATTATGCCGGGCAAAGTGAATCCTGTGATCCCTGAAGCGGTTAACCAAACCGCCTTCCAAGTCATGGGAAGCGACCTAACCGTGTCGATGGCCGCCGAAGCAGGCCAATTGCAGTTAAATGCCATGGAGCCGGTGATTATTTACAACCTGCTTAATTCGATGAAAATGCTCACAGCCGCCATCTACATGCTGGATCATCGCTGCATTCGCGGCATCACCGCCAACAAAGAACACTGCCGACAACAGGTTAAAGACAGTATCGGCATGATTACCGCACTGGTGCCTTATATCGGTTATGATAATGCTTCGCGTATTGCTCGCAACGCCTTGATAACGCGTTCAACCGTTGGCGAATTAATACTCAAAGAGAACCTGCTAGACGAAGCAACACTTAACCGTTTGCTCTCGCCCTCAGCAATGTTACACCCGATGGACAGCGTGGTATGACTTCAAAACTACTGATTATCTACACAGGCGGCACCATAGGAATGGCGCCCTCTGCTGCAGGCTATACACCACAAGGTAACTTTGCAGACCTGCTGAGTGCCTCACTAAACAAAGCCGCGTACCAAGCACTGACACCCTTCGATATGATCGAGCTTGATACACTGATCGACAGCGCCAACATCCAGCTACATCATTGGAGTGAACTCGCTCAGCTGATTTCTGATCACTATAACGATTACGCAGGCTTTGTTATTTTGCACGGCACCGATACCATGGCCTACACCGCTTCAGCCTTGTCGTTTATGCTCAACGGATTGGACAAACCAGTGATCTTAACCGGATCTCAAATCCCGCTTATCCAGCCTCGTAGCGATGCCACCAACAACTTACTGAATGCCGTCGCTTTTGCACGTGAGCCGCGCATTCACGAAGTGTGTGTCTTATTCGACAACCAACTACTGCGCGGCAACCGAGCCACTAAAGTCCACACATCAGCCCTGCGCGCCTTCGATAGCCCGAGCTGCAAGCCCATTGGCCATGCCGGTATCGACATAGAATACCGCGCCATCACCGCGCTACCGGCTAAGCCGAAAGATTTTATCATTCCAACACTAACTCCAAGCGTATCGCAATTGGTGCTATACCCTGGAATTAGCAATGCCATGATAGACGCTGCCCTGCTTGATCCAACGGTAAAAGGCGTGGTTATGAGCAGCTTTGGAGCAGGCAACCCACCCGATAGCAACGCGCACCTTATGGCATCACTCGCCACCGCTAGTGCACGCGGGGTTATTATTGTGAACATTACCCAATGCCACGCAGGCGAAGTCATCCAAGGCGCTTACGCCACTGGCGAAAAACTCAATGCGCTAGGGATTATTGCCGGAGCCGACATGACGGTAGAAGCCGCGTTTACCAAGTTGACGGTGCTGCTATCCAGCCAACTCAGCCATACCAAGATCCGAGATCAGCTTACCCAGCCCATCTGTGGGGAATTGAGTTAAACGCTTAATTTACAGGGACGATGGATAAACAGTGTTAAGCCTTCGCCGGTAAGCTCATATACCGGTTTTTTTTTGGTTTTTTAGGCTTTGTGGAAGAAGGCTGACGGGGCTATTTGGAATCTTTCAAATCTTCTGCTTTTAACTGATGTTGATCCATCAATGTTCTAAGCGCAGCCACACCATCATCCAAATGAGCTATTCGCTGGTTGAACTCAGAAAAAGTAACAGTCTCATTTTTTATTGCTATTTTTTATCACACACTTCAATGATTTCCGTTCTGAGGGACAGTCTTAACTAAACGCCCCCTTTTCTTACCATTCTAGCCTCATCACTCCCGCTTCAGCCGCGGTATATGCGAAGTTGTTTATGTGCCAAAATGCGAACGAAGCGAGCATGCACACAACTCCGTGTACATCGTAGGCTGAAAGTGCTTATTTCGCTGTATCTATTAGTACACCATCCTCTTTCCAATTCCCTGTTGATAACCAAAGCTATTTGATTATGGCTGCTTTATGGTTTTTTTCCAGTAACAAAATGAGCACGCGTTAGTCCCTAAGCGCACACGTTAATCGTCTCATTAAAAACAGATGGCGA
>Ga0115007_10000159_pt1 | contig 42703 bp, 36 predicted proteins | sample ArcOceMetagenome_2_FD_87166 | JGI IMG/M metagenome (GOLD analysis project Ga0115007, IMG submission 87166) | Marine eukaryotic phytoplankton communities from Arctic Ocean - Arctic Ocean ARC135M Metagenome | ecosystem: Environmental > Aquatic > Marine > Oceanic | place: Arctic Ocean | collected...
GATTTGGAAAATTCTCAATTGAATAGGATTCTCAACGGTTTTGGAAATTCCCAATTGATTTGGATTCTCAATTGATTTGGAAAATTCTCAATTGAATAGGATTCTCAATCGATTTGGAAAATTCTCAACGATTTGGAAAATTCTCAACTGATTTGGATTCTCAATTGATTTGGATTCTCAATTGATTTGGATTCTCAATTGATTTGGATTCTCAACTGATTTGGAAAAATTCTTAATTGAATAAGATTCTCAACGATTTTTTTTGTAACAATTCTCTAAATTGTGTACTAAATTACATGTATCAAACTTTTTTATAATTCACAAAAAAGATTACCGTCTGATTGTAGATAAAGATGTCTATACTTTTGTCCTCTATATAAGGATACTTTTTTTTCATATAAATCATGTCGGTTGTTCGAACCACCAAAGTATGTTTGAATTGTTCAACACCAGCACGAAGCAATCGACAAAAAAGGTGTGAAAACTGTGGTCAGTACTTTCGTCCACCGAGCGTTTCCGATTTAAATTGGCGGTTTTGGTCTGAATTACAAAGACCCAATGTTTCCGATAGACTACGTCAGTCCGTCGTTGATGGTGCTAATATAAACATTGTTATGTACAGAGAAACTGGACTTATGCAAGTAGTCCGTAGAGGAAATCCGGATATGGTACGTTTCCTATGTGCTCGACCCGAACTCGACATCAATTTGATAGGAAGAACTAACACAACCGCACTTCTAATAGCGGCTCGATATAGGTCCGACATCTTAGCAACGTTACTTGCCGTACCGAATATCAATATTGATTGTCGAACTTTGGCACCTGGTTTACAAGGAATGACACCACTGATGATTGCGGTTTATTTCAATAAACAGGAGAATGTACGTTTGTTATTACGGAAAGGTGTCAATTTAACACTGGTGGATAACCGAGGCTATACTGCTGCTACACTACCCATCAATACCTACATTCATCAGAGAGGAGCCCAAAATGTACTGCGGGCTTGGTATCATCGGATGTCATCAGTTGTGAACCGGTTGAGGTATAATACACGCCAAAAGAGACGTCGACGTGAGAAATGTCTGGCTGGATATATTGCGGTTAACAAAAATATACCTGGAGATATCGAAAATATTATCAAGGGAAATTTAGACTATAAACTTCAACAGTTAAGATTTTAGTTTTCGATTAATTCTGTAATTATTTCTACTTTGTTTTCTGCTTCTTTAAATTCTTGATAATCTTTTTCGCACTGGATAGTTGACGTTTCTACTGTTGACACGAGTGTATTTCGTTGGGTTTCCAATGTGTCACGTAATAGTTTCAATTGTTGCAATGTACTTTCAATTTGTTCACGGTGTTTTGAGAGAGTTTTCACTGCATCCAAATTGCAATCAGATGCTTTGTTAAGCATTTTGAGTGTTGAATTCTGTTCAAATTTGTCAACATAGTCGTGGGCCGTGTCATACTCGAGTTTGATTGCTTTCAATTCTTCACTATATTGTTCCTTGACTTTACGTGACGTTTCCCATTGTGTTTCCATCTCATGCATATTGTCTATTGCTGCAATACGCGATTGTTCGTGTTCCTCACTTGCTTTTAGTAATAATTTCTCAATTGTTGCTTTCATACTATCGAGTTTGTCTCCACATCGTTGTTTTTTACTCACTGATGTCGAGTTGTCCTTGTCCTCCAATGGGCGTTTTAACATTTTTTACCATAACTCTGTCACGTAAACATAAATCAGCATAAGTGTAACTTATTCAAAAATCCTCCCCAATACGAGGTGCGACGTATAAGCATAATGTGGAACCTTCGCCCAAATCGACTTTAATTCTCGATGGTTGTTGGTTTGAAAATCCAATGAAACAGGCCCCACTACCAGCGGCAGCAAACACCGCTAATGATTTAGTGGAATTGAAAGATAATGCGATGGAAACATTTTCACGGAAATTGGTCAACCGAAGACGTTCGCCACCAATCGGTTCTGTATGTTTGATTTGACCTAATTCTGTACTTTCCGAACTACAGATAAACATTTGTTGTGTGATGTCGAAAACTACATCGGACGTCGTCATAAGGATGATGGACGTCAATTCTTGGAGCACTTGTGTTCCAATTTCGAAGGAAACGTCATCTTGCATTATTGGGATTTCCAATCGTTCACAGTCGATATCAATTGAACGCATAGTAAATTCTGTGTTGAAATCTTGATTTTCAAAAACAATCGATAGACCACCGATGTCGGAAGCCTTCCAATGAACGGTGGATTGTTTGGCTTTTTGCAAGATATTTGTCAATGTTGCTGTATAAATCCCGAAAACAAGAGGTTCTTTACAATCGAAAACATTGAAAAAAGCAGGTAATAACAGAAGTTGTACCAGCGACGTTTTGCTGGTATCCATTGACATAATCGAAAGACCATCCGGTCCAAATGCAATGTTCACCATCGAATTGCTATGTTGAATTGATTTGAATAATTTCAAACATTGTGCCGTAGATTTCCATGTACAATTCATTTTTGTCTTTATTTCAATTTGTAATCAATTTGTACGTAAAAGGTCTACATATGTTAAAAAATGTCCCAAGATGAGTATAAATTCCCCACGTATCCCGATATTCAATGGGTAAGGTTCTGAGTCTATGTAGTGGGAAGTGTGTGTATGTCCAGGTGGACAAACAAAACGAGCCATATATCGACCATCGGACGGAAAGCGCCATGTTAGCAGCAGTTGCTATGGAATTAGCAGACGATGAGAATGAAAATCCGGAATCGATTTTGGACCATCGTGTTGAAGTATAAATAAGTTCTTAAATTGTGGATATGTCATTCCAAGTTTTGCGAAAACGCGATGGGTCCAAACAAAAATATTCTTCTGTCAAAATAGAAAAGTTCTTGACAGAATTAACAAAAAAAAGACCATTTTTGAGAGACATTTCTGTGCATAATGTGAGTACGCATATCCTTGGTTCCCTATCATCCGAAATGTCAACACGAGAACTTGCTTCCTATCTTGCTGAAGTCTGTGCCGCACTGACCATCTCCCATTGGCAATATGGTCATTTGGGTGGACGTGTTCTCGTTTCGATGTTACACCGAAACACCCCCACCACCTTTGTTGAATGTATGTACACCCTTGAAAATGTCCTAAATCCCTCTTTTCTTGCCACGTGTCGTCGAAATGCGGCCCAATATAATGAGATGATTGCCCATGAACGCGATTATCACTACGGTATAATGGGATTCAAAACGTTGGAACGTTCTTACCTTCTCCGTAAAGATGGTATTATTGTCGAACGTCCCCAATATATGCTCATGCGCGTGGCTGTTGCCTTACATGGTGACGATTTGGACGCTGTCCGCGCAACATATGAAGCAACATCTCGTCACCAATATACACATGCCACACCGACGCTATTTCACGCAGGCATGAAGAAACAACAATTAGCCTCGTGTTTTTTAATGACAATGGTCGATGATTCAATCGAAGGTATTTTTGAAACATTAAAACGATGTGCGTTAATTTCGAAAGGAGCCGGTGGTATTGGGCTCTCTGTCGGGAATGTTCGTGGCGGAGGCTCAGCTATCAATGGTACAAATGGTGTTTCAAATGGATTGGCACCGATGCTCCGAGTATTTAACGACACAGCTCGATATGTTGACCAAGGAGGTGGTAAACGTAAGGGTTCATTTGCCATTTTTTTGGAACCACATCACCCCGATATTCTCGATTTTCTCGAACTGAAGAAAAACCATGGTGTTGATTCGGAAAAAGCACGCGATTTATTTTATGGACTTTGGATTTCAGACTTGTTTATGCACCGTGTCGAGAATAATCAACCATGGTCGGTCATTTGTCCGACACAATGTCCAGCACTACAAGATGCGGTTGGTACACAATATACGGAACTATATGAGAGATGTGAGAAACAGGGAAATGTGGTCAAGACATTTAGCTCCGCACGAGAAGTTTGGTTCGCAATTTTGGATGCCCAAATCGAAACAGGCACGCCCTACATGATGTACAAAGACCATTGTAATCGTAAATCGAACCAACAACATTTGGGTACCATCCGTGGTTCCAATTTATGCTGTGAAATAGTAGAATATACTTCTCCGGACGAAATCGCTGTATGTACATTGGCATCTATAGCATTGCCGACTTTTTGCTCAACTCAATTTGACTTTGTGAAACTTGAACAAGTTACGCGACTTGTAACACGAAATCTCAACAAAACAATTGATGTCAATTGGTATCCGATTCAACAAGCACGAAAGTCCAATTTTACACACAGACCCATTGGCATTGGTGTTCAAGGATTAGCCGACGTTTTTCAAATATTAAATATGCCATATGATTCGGAGGATGCCAGACAGTTGAATAAACAGATTTTTGAAACCATCTATTTTGCTGCCTTGTCAGAATCCATCGAATTGGCAAAAACGTTAGGACCATATAAATCCTTTTCGGGCTCACCCTTTTCACAGGGTCGAACACAAATCGAATTATGGGGACTCACCACCAATGACACCAGACATCCCTGGACACAGTTGAAACAAGACTTGCGACTAATTGGTTGTCGGAATTCATTATTGACCGCGCCAATGCCGACCGCCTCTACAGCTTCCATTCTCGGAAATACGGAATCGTTTGAACCAAGAACATCAAATTTATACACAAGACGTGTTTTATCAGGGGAATATATTGTCATCAATAAATATCTACAAAACACTCTCCAAGAACGTGGTCTTTGGTCGGAGGAATTGGGACGGAAATTAATCGCCCATCGAGGTTCAGTACAAAATATCCCGGAAGTACCAGAGGATATTAAAAAGGTTTTTCGTACCGTCTGGGAAATTTCACAACGTTCAATTATCGATATGTCAGCCGACCGTGGTCCGTATATCGACCAATCACAATCACTAAATATCCATGTCGAAGAACCCACACGTGCAGTGTTGACCTCTATCCACTTTCATACTTGGAAGAAAGGCCTGAAGACAGGACAGTATTATTTACGTTCGCAGCCGAAAGCAAAGGCGTTGCAATTCACAGTGACGGTCCAAGAAGAAGATGATTGTGTAATGTGTAGTGCTTAAAAAATACCGTATATAAATAGGATTATTTGTTTTAATTTTAATTATGTCGTTGTTTAAAAAAAATATGGTGAAACAAGTTGAAGAAGTTGGCGTAAAAGAAGATTACACTGGTCAACACCCAATGTTACATTTTAAACCTGAGGTGACGACTGTCAAGTCCGACCATCTGAACAAGTACATGGAAGTGCACCCGTTCGAAAGCAGCGAAGCGCTGGAAAATGCATTTACAGCCGATAACACAGCTGATTTTGATACTGATTTTTTTACATCATACAAAGCGGCTTACGAAAAAATATTTACTACATGGCCAGAAGGAATAGTAGAAGACAATTTGTTTAATAAAGGTAAACTTTTACCTCACGGAATAGAATTCAAATTTGGAAGTGGTACGAATCCCACTATATACCGTGGTGTTTTAAATCTGTGGAATACAGATAAGCCTAGGGGGTTAAAAACAAAAGTTGACCTCGAAAAATTCTGTCAAAAAAAAAGAAAAATAAAGAGTGGGAGATTTTTTTCTAAAAGAGCTAAAGAACGAGCGTTCATATATTCAAAAAAACTACGGGGACGAGCGGCCATGATACAAAAAGGAGTAGTGTCCAAAAAAGGAGAGGCGTTTAGTTAATAATATATATTGAATATTGGTTAACCATGATTATGAAGTAGATACACTTCTCAACGAACATTTACTATGTCTAACCCTACCCCGGTGGTTTTTCTTTAGACATATTTAGATGGTCGTTCAGCAGACTGCCATCTTTACCATAAATATCATACAATGATATCAATTTATGAATGTCAATAGCACCCATATATCCTAATGGCCATTTTTCCTTTCCCACATATTTATACGTGTCATTAGACATTTTTTGAAATTCCCATTTTGTTTCTTCCCATTCGTCGACGTCATAATAGTCATCTTTTACGGCACCTGTTGCGTTCACATATTCGTCCAGTCCTGCTACCGTATTTTCACGGTACTGCGCTTCTGATATCATTTTGACTACGTTCTCCTGTAAATTCATTGTATGTCCTAATATTATTGTATTTATAAAATCGGATACGTTAATAATTGCGCTTAGAGAATACGTATATGTATTATTTAAATACAAAAAACGTTTTAATTTTGCGATAAATACCAAATCATCTTTGTCACCGTTCTTGAGTTCTTGTTTTGTCAAATTACAAAGTGTTTTTGTAGCTTCCTCTGTATACCTCGGCTGAAAATGTTCGAAAGTAGACATAAAATTCTTCTCTGAATCTTCTTGACGAAATGTATACCATGTTTTTTCATTGTTTTCTTCATTTGAACCGTCTTCAATTTTCGTATAATTTACAGTGTTCCAACAATTGTCAACAATAAACTTCCACATTACAACGTCTATTTTATTAAGATCATGATACAAACCTGGTTCTGAAAGAGCATCCTTTAATGGGTAATTAAATCTTCCACACACCGCGTTATGAAGAAAACTACCCGGGTATTTAACAGTGGCATTTTCATCAAATGCCTGTTCATCGAATTGAACAGGAGGCAAAATTTTATGTTCGATGCGAACCTGTTCCATATGTCCTGTTAATATCTGTTCTACCACAAAACGTTTAAATAAATTGTTTTTATTTCCCCAAACAGTTTTCCAAACATCAAATCGCTTTTCCAGAGCCGTACTTGTATCATCGTCGACACAGACGTATCCAATGTATTTATTTAAAGCTTTTAAAGCTTCCATACCATCTTCATATTTAATGTCGAATTTTTCTGATTGTTTCCTATTCAATAATACCTGTGGGATTGACATTTCCATACCGTTGTATTGACATTTTTCCCAATTTATTTGTTCTGGATGTTCTGGATTACCCTCTTGTTTTTTACGACTATTATAAATTTCGTTTACATCAGCATGTCGTGTGTCTGTCATATACAAGTATATGTGCCACATTAATGGACGATGTTCCACATCTGCCGATTCGAATATGTCTTCAAACATATTTATGGGTATTTTACGTAACATGTCTTCCATGGTCGATTTTTCAGTGACATCCAACTCGACAGGATAGTAATCTAAGAAAACGTCTGACACTTCACTTATGAACGCCTGAACTATGGTAAAATTGGCAATGGAACCATCGTGTTGGACAGAATCACGTGCACGATTCCACTGGCTTTTTATTGTGTCAATATTATTCGTTAGACGAGCTCGTAAATAAGACGAGAATTCGCTCTTTTGGAATACATGTTGCTTATACATTTTTAATTAAAATTGTCTTTATATAGCATTTTATTTAAAAATGTATTTGTTTTGATTTTTTAGAAAACCCTAACGGGTTTGGTTCTGTTAGGTTTGGTTCTGTTTTTTTAGAAAAAAAACCACGTTTTTCTCGAATTGATTTTTCCAATCTCGTTACGTTGGTTCTATTCAAGTTTGAAAACTCACCACTGCGTATTTTCATTCGAATACGACCTTCTTCAACTTGTAAAATAAATAATTCCAAATTGCGAATTTTGCACAATATTTTATGTTTCAACGATTTTTCATCTGTATCTTTTGGTTCAAACCTTTGTAATAACAAAAATGTATTTCTCATATCAAATCTTGTTGATTCGATGACAGAATTTAAACAAACCACAGCGAATTCGTATTCATAATTGAGACGAGTCAGTGGTGCGTCGTATTTAGCAGAAATGGGCCAATAGCAAGTGCAACATCGTATAGGGAAACATACAATACTTGTAAACGATTTAAGCATGTCATTGTCGGTAAATTGTATATATTTCGTTGTTCCACGGTAAAATAAAATAAATCCTGCAAACAACGTCACACATATAGTTAAATAATATTGTGTTTGATATTTGACGGAAGAGATGTTTTGTTCCTCTTCATTCCAAACATTCTTAACCCAAGTATTAGATACATTTGTAAAATTCGTTTTGGAATTCTGGGATGCCGGATTTCCCATAGCTAATAAAAATTGCCATAACGATTGCATGAGAAATGTTGTTGCGGAAACAAAAAACATGATTATAATCCAAGTCCAAGTTTCATTAATTCCTTTTAATTGTTTTACTTTGACGGCTCGTTCAGTAATTTTTTCAACACTACCCCATCCAGTCAGTAATGTCGATGATACAACGTTTAGATTGATAGCCAAAAAGATACATTCGAGTACACACCACCCAGAAGCAAACACCGTAATAAAGGAAGTCCATATCAGCCACAAACCATACCTACTGTCCATTTTGCTTAATAATTCGGCGTCTATAGCCCCAGAAATAGGAGCCATACCGAAACCAATCACCAAAGTAGCGAATAACCCTACTTGGTTCAACATATCAATATAGGAACTAATGACACCAATGAAACGTTCTTGTACCCCTTTTGTTGCCTCAGATATGTCCTTAATGCTGTCCAATTGATTATCCAAATAGTCTGACATGTGTATCAGTGGCTGTTCCCAATCACGAGGTTCTCCGACAGAAGCTATCATATTGTCCAATATCTGTAAGGAATATCCGGAATTATCATTTCCAATGGGCAATTGTTGTTTCCATTTTTGATTGTTTTTCTGCTTTCCCCCAACTTCTCTTTTTTTACACAAAATAAACGCCGGACAAATATCCGCAATTTTGAAACATAAAAATATAGTACACGAATCACAACACAATACACCTTTACCTATCATTTTATCTTGACACGATACGTCTTTACTTCTCATTTGTACTGTACAGATTACTATTTATATACCTTTAAATTCTAATCTTTGTTTTGACATTATTTCCAAGGGTTATATTTCCAACAATGTACGTCATGTCATCATGACTTGAATGTTCCTCGTCCTCCATTGGTTTTCTACATTCATCCAAACGCATTTGCATAAGTTCCCATTGATTTCGAACAAACACTGATATTGATTTTTTAGATGGAGGTACCGTTTCGTGTGGAAATAACCAATCACCCACTCCATCGGAACCCATTGCGAATCTTACAGTGCAACCCACTTCACTCGACACTTCGCTATAAAAACAACGTTCTTTATTAAGTTCACCAGATGTTATATGCCATTGGTCACCAAGACTGGAACAAATTTGTAACAAATTACCTCTGAAACCCCAGTTTTCCATCGGATTACATTCGTAATAATGCAATCCAATTCTTTCAATTTGTTTTACAAATCCCTGACAACCTGATGGATATGTTGTTTTATATTTTGCTTTGAAATTTCGAAATCCATCGGATAAACGAAAACTTTCTCCATTTTTTTCCCAACCTTTGAATGGAACACCATTATTATGACCTTTATTGGTCCATGTATTACCAAAATTATGAACAAGCCAACCTATAGGAACGTTATCGTAATCGTCGATGTATCCCATTTTATATATCTGGTCGCCAATAGCAATATTTGCAAAAGAATCACCCGCACTTAAGCAATGAACTGTATTTGATGTGAAAAAAAGCGCAACCATGGTGGTTCCCGCTTCTGGAATCACCTTCTCCGAAATTTTGTTTAAAATAGAGTTGTTTAAATCTTTATACGCATTCACTGCAGCATATTGACGTTTAATGGGATTTTGTTCGTGTTGGAGAGTATTATGGATTGTCGCAAACATTCTCCATTCACGAATAGCGTATTGTGAGACGGAGTGACCACCATGACCGTCAAACACAACGGCCACTTTCAAGACACCCAAATGGTCCCGAATAACAAGAGCACAATCTTCGCCAAATGTATAGGCATTGACCGTGTCCTCCGTGTCCTCCGTGTCCTCCGTGTCCTCCGTCAAACTTATTTTCTGTAGGTCGTTTGCAAGGTATTTCGACGAAGCTCCTTTAATGACCATAGATTCTGACGACAATGTACTGGATGCATCCGTTGTAATAAATGCGCACTGACCATCAAATAAGTCAATACACGTGTCTTCCAGGGTTAACTCTACCAATTCGTCAATAATTTCCTGTTGTGGAGTGTCCAAATGTTCGTAATCTATTTTTCTATCCTCTATTGTGTCTTGAATCGCCTTCTGATGTCTTTCTAATATTTCGTCGTTTTTCAATCCCAATGAACCTGGGCAACCTTCTGTCCCTGAAACACCATTCCAATTCGTATTATCATTCACGATATGTTTATACAAGTAATATCCAGCACCAGCTACACCAGCCGCTATGGCTAACGGCCATAAAGGTTCAGATTTTTCGAATTTTTTTTCGAATGTTCGAAACATAGATATTTCAACGTTCAGATAGTTTATACTGTAAAAATGTAAAAAATATTTTAGTCGAATTGTAATGGTTGTAGTTTATTGGTTGTAGTTTTTCTTACAAGTGGTCTCTCATTTTTTTTCGACACACCGTGTGGTAATGCTATACTAATGACTAACAGTCCGATTGAAATTAATTGTATCCAAGTCAAATTCAATGAAGTTGTAATTTCACAATCCAACTCTTCATACAATTGTATTTGTCCCAATGTTGCCCCGGCCGATACTGTCCCGACAATCACAGAACCAGACCAAAAGACAATTGCCATTTTTTTAATATCGTCTTTCCCAAAGACCCACAGGGCATTCAACAAAAACGAACCCAATAGACAAGACCCTGCAACGAGTGGTGCTATCCGAATGTTCACTTCGCAATTGTCGTGAATGTCGTAGAAAGTATATATTTGCAGAGCAGCTGCGATAGACATTGCTATTCCCACCATAAGGAAGAAAAGAAACATTTCGCTTTAATAATTGTTATTAAATAGTGTTGATTCGTATCATACGTTTTCATATATGTTACACATATATAGTCTGGGTTTTGGATGACATTTTGTGAGACCAACGAATGTCTGTTGATTGGACAACAGTTCACGCATTTGCTGACCTTCTTGAAACAAAATCTGCTGGTGGAACGTTTGAGGAATGGTGGTCTTCTCATTGGAAACCGATTGAAGAGCGTTGCAGAGACATTGCTGCTAATAAATTCATCACTAAAATGGCACTGCAGGAATTCAAAGACTTAAATCTCGACAAGTTTGTCGACGATGTCGAATATAAACGATTGTTAAAACATTGTCTTACTGTCGATATCGATTCTCATGATTATATGGACATTGCGTGGACATATTATAGAGCTGAATGTCTAAAACTTTTGTAGAGGGGTATCTTTGTGTTCAAAGATACCCCTCCATTGTCGAACTTTTTTTCGCACCATTGGTTTACGGTATGGTGGTGTGTGTTGAGGAGGACGTTTATCATGATGCAAATCGCGTTGTGTCACTGGTACAGAAGAATCGGGTCTCGAGGCAGAAACAATTGCAATTAAGATAGTCTGTAACATTTATCAAATATAAGTTGTATTTAAATAGAACATAAATCCAAAACTATTATCAATAGTCGACTATTTGAATGGGAAATGTACTGTTAATAATGTTGAAAAATATCGCCTTGTTGTCATTAGTGTTTGCAAAAACAATGTCCATGGAGTTGACCCCAGACACGTGGGATAATGCTGTCGCTGGAAAGTCGGTCTTTCTCAAATTTTTTGCCCCATGGTGTGGACATTGTAAAGCAATGAAACCAGCTTGGGACAGTCTTATGGAAGAGTTTGGTGATTCGGACACTGTCCTTGTTGCGGACGTGGATTGTATTGGCGATGGTAAACCGTTATGTGACAAAATGGGTGTGGAAGGGTTTCCTACCATTAAATTCGGAGACCCCTCTAATTTGGATGCGTATAAAGGTGGACGCGACCTGGTTACACTCCAGGCTTTTGCAAGTGAATTAACACCATCTTGTAAGGTTGACACACTGGAATATTGCGACAAGACAGAAAAGGAGACAGTCGCCAAGTTATTCGAGGAAGACGAAGAATCGTTATCGAATAAGATAATGACCCACGATAAGGGGATTGAAAGCATCGAATCTTCATTTAAGATTGAAGTTGGTAAACTCCAAGAGAAATACCAAAGCTTAACGAAGAAAAAGACGACTGACCTTGACGATTTCACCAAAAAAAGCGACATTGGACTCATCAGAGCTGTTAGTATTCATAGAAAGGATAAAAAGGAAGAACAAACTACCGAACTTTAATACAATATTTAATACAAACTTTATTAAAAAACGTATTTAACCATGTTTTTATTAGCATTAAATGTTAAGGTGGTTTCTATTTCCATCGATATCTACAGCTTTTTCTTTACATGTGATTGGGGATTGGGGTCGACGTGGACAATTTTCCCAAAAAATCATCGCCGAACATATACGGACAATGCCACATGACGCTGTCATCAGCGTTGGTGACAATTTCTATCCAGACGGACTCCAGACCAATACGGATGACCAAATACATGAATCTTGGTTGGATATATATATGCCAGAACGACCATGGTACGTGGCATTAGGAAATCATGACCACCATGGTAATGTCAGTGCGCAAATATCGATTGACAATCCTTATTGGAATATGCCATATAATGTCTACGATTTCACTATTGGACGACATACATTTGTCGTCTGTGATAGTACTATATTTGACGACCTCCAATTTCAAACAGTGGACCGATTATTAGCAGCGGCAGTATCAGACGGACAACACACGTGGATTGTGACACATCATCCGATTGTCTCAGCCGGATGGCACCATGCTGATATCGGTCGGAAATATCAGGACGACCTGATTGGACTTTACCGTCAATACAATGTCAATGCAATTATCAGTGGTCATGACCATAATTTGCAATATTTAGAGTGGCATGGTGTGCGTCAGATTATTTCGGGTGCGGGTTCCTCAGCCTATCACGTCCAACATCCTCAGAAAGGTCTCTTTTTTTTCGAAAGTAACCCGGGGTTTGTCAATATGGATTTTTTGGAAGAGAAAGTCGTCGTCACTTTTTTCGGAGAAACATCCGACCTATATACGTTAGAACTCCCTTATCAAAAGGATGGATTTTAAACGACCTAAATACGTATTTAGGTCAGATGATAATTCATATAATAATGCATTGGCCATCTGTTTTGTTATATATGTCCAGTTCGTTTATGATTGTGATTTTCAACAAAATCATATTAACACAGTACCATTTCCCATCAATTCCCTTTTTAATGTTGTGTCAGTCTCTTGTTTCCTCTTTATTTTTTTGGAGAAAACTCAAACAAAAAGCAAATCGTGAATTAATCTTAATCTGTCTTTTAAATGTAGCCAATGTCTTTTTTGGTTTGAGCGCCGCCGGAAGTTTAAATATCGCCATGTTCACAGCCTTGCGGAGAATCTCCGTCCTGATGACAATGATTGCACAATGGTGGTTTCTTGGGAAAAAATCTTCCACTTCTGTGATTGTAACCGTTTGTGTCATGGTATTCGGTTCATTCGTGGCGGCGTCGGATGACCTTACGTTTGATTTATTGGGATACACTTTTGTTATGATGAATAATTTTCTGACGGCAACCGCACAAATTGCCTCCAAATATGCTTTCGATAAAGGTTGGGAAAAAGAAACGATTCTGTTCTATTCATCACTCACGTCTTTTGTACTATCTGGTATAAAATGTCTTGATTTCGACCCTGGTACTTTCCACGATTGGGACCAATTTGGGTTTCAATTGGCTTTACTTTTTTCAATTGTACTGGGTATTATGTTGAATTTTGGCGCGACGTGGGTGATAGAAAAGAATGACGCGTTGACGTTGGCTGTTGCTGGGTCGACAAAATCGGCAGTTATGGGCCTTATGGTTTGTTTAGGTCTCTTCGACCCGACCTACGTCTTCACCTGGGTGAATTTCGCCGGATTGCAAATATCTACAATTGGGTCCTTTGTCTATGTTTATTACACCAAGGCAAAACCCAAATATACTTCGGTAGCCACCGAAGAAGAAAAACAAATGACATCCGTTTAAGTATAATTACCAGTGGAATCTATTGTACCCGCTTCTCTCGCATTTTTTGTCCTTGACATTTTCTTCGTTTGTCTACCGCGCACATAATGCGAATCCTTGCGTCCGTGATTGGAGACACGTCGATATTCACCCCCCTCACGTATCCACAGCATATTATTGTGTCCGATATGATAACATTCCTCGTTTCGGACAATCTCTTTGATGACTTTGGCACTTCCTTTGGCACTTCCTTTGGCACTTCCTTTGGCAGGTTCCGAAGCGCTATCCCCCCTGCGACCATGACGGCATCGGCCAATCCCCCACAATATAGCCACCGTCCCCAAAAACAGTTCTCGTGCCCAACCGTGCAACAAATCGTTCAAAAAATTCATTCCCTCTTCCTTGCCGCGATTTTTTGCATCCAATTCACGCAAATCCTTCTGAATAAACGAGACAAATATTTCTGACATCGTACTGTACTTTCGCGATTCCGCATCATAAAACGCGTTTTGCGCCGCGGAATCGTATATGGAAAACAACAAGGTCACGTCACGGACAATTTTATCCGTCCGACCAGATTGCAACGATTGCGCCAACAATGCGTTGATTTTATTTTGGTGGTGTTCATTCGTCGTTTTTAACAATTGTTCGTTCAAAAATTGTTGGTAATGTTGCACAATGACGAGTGCCTGAGTATTTGTGCCATGTAAAGTGGCAGAAAGTTGCCCAGTATCGCCCAAATTTTGAACGCGTCGTCCAATGGCTTTTCCCGAAACCGAAGCATCAATGATGGCAGCCTTGTGGAAATCCGTGGAGCGACGCACGTATTTTTTCGTAATATCGCGAATAAAAAGTTCTATATTTTCACCAATTAACGATGGAGCATCATTGTTGTACCAACCGATAGGATTTTGTTGTATTTGTTTGACCAATTGTTTGACATCTGTGTTAGAATATGATATGTCAGCGACTTCCGACAATTCTCGCACAATCACCCGAGCGCGTACCAGTTGGATTTTTTCAGTTTGGTCGTTCAGCGTGGCATTCACAAACCGAAAATCTGCACGTAACGCATGGAGTGCAAGGTCATAAATAACCGGTGTTAAAATGGGTTTCATGTAAGTGCGTTTAATATCACCATCGTTGGCACCGTCCATTGGTGCATCCACCAAGTCGTACACTTGTGATAATAAATCGCGACATTCAGCGGTGGCGCGGTCAACGCGTTGTTGGTCCGTCGACAATGTGCCAAACATTCCTTGCAACCACTTGTCCACTTCTACAAATGATTTCATGGGCAAACGTTTTTCTCGTTGTTCCGCAAGTTTTGTAGACAATTGTTTACGTTTCGACGTTTTCGACGCTTGTTTGCGTTTCGACGTCTGTGGCTTATTGAAAGGAACCATCGGCAAATCACCTTCTTGGCGCATTTCGGCAATCACAAGTTCCTCCATATTTTGACTTTCTACTGTGGAAACACCCCACACAGCGAATATAAACGCTACCAAAAGAACAATTTGCTGTTTCGAAAGACGACCATGGGCACGGTTACTGTTTATCCATTGAATAGCGCGTCCCCGAACAACGGGATTTCCTTTATAGTGTTTCCATTCGTTTAATGGATTGTGCATTTGATTGATGTGTCGTACAATTTTGAATACGTTTTTTGGAGAAGGTTTTCCGGGTCTGGGTAAGGGTTTTCTTCGCATTGGTTTTTTGTGAATGTAGTTTTCTCTCTTTTGAAACGGATATTTCTTGGATTGTCCCTTCCTAGGTTCTGTCGCGGAAAATTCTTGTGACATTTATTCGAATAAATCTGTCTTTATATAAGTGCATATTACAAAAATTACAAGAAATATAAAATAAATATAGTTTATTTTTTAAATAAGAATGTCTTTCTAAAAGCCGGAGCGGCACGAATACAATCGTCATTCGCCGAACCAACCTCGTATATAATACACTTTTTCTTTGCACGCGTCACCGCCGTATAAAAACGTTCGCGTTTATCACCCCAAGAGGAGACCGATTTCACAATGACAAAGTCATACTCTGAACCTTGGGCTTTGTTTACTGTCAATGCATATGCAGGTCTTAAATATTCATTGTAATCGATGGGTCCTTCATATTCCACAACCACGTCGGAATATCGAACCCAAATAGATTTAGGTGATATTTTAATAATGGTGCCGATATCACCGTTGGCGACTTGTAAGTAAGTTTCTATTTTCTTTTCCACTGTAGTGTACTCGTTCGGGTGACGTATCATGAGCCCGTCCACTGTTCGTGTAGGGTGTTCCTCTACTGGACGCGTAGTGTATTTATTTGTCACATTAATCACAGAATCTTGCTCGGCAAATCGCCAATTAGCGTAACGAAATACTGCGGATGAAGAAATATACTCCAAATTACATGGTTGTGATTTAATTCGACTGAGTGGTGGATTGAATTTATTTCGCAGTTCTTTGTTCAAATTGGCGATTTCATGATTCGTATTACAGAGGACCATCGGTCTGGAACCAGTTTCCTCCATAATCGAGACCGCCATTGTGACAATATCGTCGTCCGTGATATACTGGTTCACTATGAAGGAATCCGGAGACGTGTCTAACTCCGTATTACCAGCACGTATTTTTTGACCATTCGTTGCAATATAAGATGTTGCGTCTGAACGATAGATGTGAGTCAATTCGACCTGTGGTATTCCAGAAGCACATAAATCTTTGAGAAATTGACCCGGACCCACCGACGTTAATTGACCAGTATCACCGACAAAAATAATTTTGTGAAAATTGTACTTGTTTAAAACACGTGCCAAAATCTCCAAATCTTGCATCGACTGTTCGTCCAATAATAACGTGATTTCTGGAATCATATTTTTGAGATAATACAAACGATGTACCGTAAATGTCTCCTCCACACCAGTGGATTCTTTCAAACGCTGAGATGCTTTACCCGTAGGTGCAGCACATGTGACGTCAGAATATAAACTTGATACGATATGTTTACAAACAGAGGTTTTCCCTGTACCAGCGCCACCATGCAGGACAAATATTGGATTTATACACGCCTGACGGACAGCTTCGCGTTGTGTAGCGTCCAAACGGACATCTTCGTCTGGTAAAGTATAGCGTGGTTGTTCACGATGACGTATTTCTTCAAATTCTTTGACGATAAATTCTTCAATGTCATTGTATTTCACCAATGTAACGAAATTATCATGTTGGACAATAGGCCATGTCGGGTTTAATGTATGGAATTTTGCCAAAAAAACACTTTTCCGCATCCAATAGTCGCCTGTCTTTGTGACATGACGTTTAACATAATCAATAACTTGACAACGAATACGACGTCGGTCAGCCACTGTTAATTTCAAATCCAGAGCCGCAGCTTCCGCCATTTTTGTACGACTACTATGCTTTGTCGCAGATAGAAACTCATCACGTGCTTTATTTACATAAGTAAATGAATCAAACTCGTCATGGTAGACAATTCGAAAGGGGTCAGCGTGTATGAATCGAACCCATTCTGTCATTTTATGAGCTTCCGTTTTGTCTGTTGTCAACCGTGAACCCATCCACGTCAGGGCAGCGTCCAATTGTTTTTTTGTCATATATTTTGCCAAAGTTGGAAAATGTCGAGCAAGGGTGTTAGAACGCTTAATAATAGCTTGAATACTTACATATGCACTTGTAATATTTTGGACGGATTTCTTTCCGATTTTCGGAAGAGACATCAATTGACCCCATCGTTTGTGTTCAATCACATCGAACAATTTTCGAATCGGTTTAAAGGTGTTAAAAAGGAGGTCACGACAAGTCAAATTGACACCATTAGTATGAAGTGCTAATTTAAAATGGTGAGACTCATTATCGAACGGTTTGCCTTTGAACTTTATTTGCAATCGTCCATCATGTGTTCTTTTTTGGGACAAATTACCATTGAAAATCTGCCCAGAGACAATACAGTTACCCGGACATCCAAAGTTGCCAGCACAGGTGCCTTTTGAGGTGTCATTTTGAAATTTAACAAGTGCCCAGTCCTCACCACGGGTTTGAATTACCTTAGTGATTACGATTTTGACCATCTTTTTTATTATAAATATAAGATAGACAAACGGAAATTAGAATAAGTACATCTTTTATTTTTATTCTAAAATGTTTTATTGGTGTCTTATTGATTTGGACACATACAGACATCATGTTTAGTAAAAATAAATAAGTTAAATGTTTCGGACCCTCCAAAAGAGACGAGTTTACGAGGGTCACAAGTATCACAAAATAATTGTGGGAGATATTTGAAAGTTTCACAATCTGTTGAAAGGGCACTTCTCTTCAAATGTTCGAAGCGTGTTTCCAATAAGGTTTCCAATACGGTTGACATGTTTAGTTTTCTAATATCGGTTGTTTTAAATACAATATATTCACAACATAATTTAACCCAGACTATTTAATTCCACCTGCAATTGTTCTTTATCGTCAGGATATTTCAGAAGATAAGATTTCATCATTTTAACATTTTCCAACACCTTTATCAACGCCACTGGTAATGAGAATTTACGGTATCTTTTTTCATCTTTTGTATAGTTAGGTAAAGCATTCAGTTCGTCCATAATAGACACAGGACCTAACACCATTTTCGATTGGCCAAAATCTATAATAAAGACGCGACCTATATCTTTTTTCAAACCCGTCTTCGGTTTTTCTAACACCCACACATTGCCATAATTGAGGTCACCGTGAAAAATTCCCATCTTATGAAGTCGTATTAGTTCGTGAAGAGCGTTGAATTTCCATCGTTTTGCGTACTTGTTTTTTTTCAATATACCGTCCAAAGGATATCGACCATGTATACTACTGTGTTGATATAGTTTTCCAAAAGAATGGATATTTGTCATTATCATAATTCCGAATTTTTTCTTTATGGTCCGTTTTTTCCCTTTGGGTAGTTTTCCAAGTTGTACCATTGTTGTTTCCAATAATTTCCTGGTCTTCGGAACCATATCGACACTACATAACCCATCAAGTTGGTCGGTGATGAATGCGTTGGTTGTCGGGTCCGAAGTGCGTTCGGTCAAAGCAGTATAGTATAATTTGACAGGAGTTCCAAGATAAGCTTGTTCTGTAATAGCAAACTCATCTTTAATATGATGACTGGTAAAAAATTTCACAATTGTTTTTACTTGACGACCAGAACCAAACTTGATTATACTCTTGAAAATCGCACCCGTTGATGAATCCGCCCCCTTCATTGGAGAAGCATCCATAATGAAAAATTCTTCGTCAGACTCGTCAGACTTGTCGGACTTACGGTTCTCGACAATAAGCACCAAATCATCAGCATCTTCTTCCTGTTCACCCCCAGTATCCCATTCCACAACTATTTCTTCTGGGGCCAAATCAACATTTTCCACTGTGCCTGCTATATCGTATATATTGGGTGTATTATTGACATTATCTCCAATAAACATAACTCTGTCTCCAACTTTGAATTGATGTGCTGTATTTTCTTCCTTTAACGTTGGAGGCGTAAACGTTGGAGGCGTAAACGTTGGAGGCGTAAGTTTGATAGAAATTGCACCAGGTGCTCGTTTGTACTCCAATAATTTGTCAATGCATGATGACCTATGAGCACCATTTGAAACAGGAATACCCCTAATTTCACATTCCTTTCTTAATTTTGTGAGACTTAATTCTTCAAACTCTTTGAACTTTTTAGTACCGATACCTTTCAAATCAAGTGGAAATATACTTGAATAGTCATCGTCGCCCGATTCGTCATCTGATTCGTCGTCCGATTCGTCGTCCGATTCGTCCGATTCGTCGTCCGATTCGTCGTCCGATTCGTCAACATTCGACACCAAATTTTTCCACTTTAATAATGTTTCCTGTTTGATTATTCCGAAATTCGAATTGAAGGTCATCAAACTTTGTACCCTCGATTTATAATCTTGTATTTCTTCATTTTTACCCCGTTTTATAAATCCGATTTTTTCGTTATTCTTGAGAAGTGTAAGTGTGAAAGGATTTTCTTCCCCAACTGACATTTGCACTTCATACAAATACTGTGAAAAATTATTTTTCAACGTTCGGCATATGTCCTGTGTTTTCTGTGGAACATCGATTCCTCGTGCATTACAAGCATCGGCGATACGGGCCATCATCGACGCCATGTGCCAGTAGCTATTTTTTGCTTTGTCATGGGGTAGTGATAAATGTAATGGGATTTTTTTACCATAGGTGGTCCATTGCATAGTTACACGTCCCAGCTTTTGTTCTGTGGGTGGATAATATTGGTATGAGTCGCTTTCGACAGCCTTTATCAATTCAACCAGAGCACATTTACTATAGTCCATTAAATTCAATTCCCTACGTGTCAGAGAAAGTCCTCTTGCTCGTTTGTGTGACAAACAAAACACTTCAGCTACGTTTCCCAATGTAGCGTTTTTATCCCAATTGTAAGACCAAACGTTATCTTCCATCATTGTCGTTTTGGTGTAAAACATTTGTCCATGCCAACCGGGATTATTCGGTTCCGACCAACCCCGTTGACCACCCACTTTAAATGTCGTGAATTGAGCCATTTTTTCGTTTTCTCTGGTTGTTGTACGAATGGGCGAATCACCTTCTTCTGAAGCCTTTGCATAATTGGCTCCTGCACGAGCGGAAGCTATTCCAATCAATGTCGGGCGACGTTTCTTCAGAGAGTGCCATAGACTTTGAACTGGGTTTTTTTTGTCATAAATTGCACTATGGTTGAACAAATGTTCTTCGAGGAAATCCTCTACACCCATTGTTTTTTCTATCTTTAGGATTGTTTTATCAAATTCCTTTTGTAGTGCTACAAAACGGTTGTGATACATATCTGAAGATGTAGATATGAAATCTTTAACGATTCCCAAAATCTTAAATCCGAACTTTGAACGAAATGTATCCAGTATTTGTTTTTCCGCATCGGTCAGTACAGATTTTAAATTTATAATATCACGTATACCATAACCAAAATCAATAATCCTTTCGTCCGCAATAGTACAAGTGTGGAAAATACTTTTGAATTTCGACACAAAGTTCAAAATTGCGTTTCGAGATTCCCCGACAACCATCGACTTACCACACGTTTGTGGAGTGACATTGTAACCAACAATACGAACTTTGTCTTTCCAACGTGACTCCAAGTCTAAACAATTGGCGTATTGTTCGTAATTATCCATCGGTACAAAGACAAGTGGATACCAACCATGGCTTGTCCAGGCGTCTAAAGCGTCGACAAGCATATCTCTACGTTTGAATCTATCTGCCCCAATATCTGCACGTTTAGCAATAAGCGACACTGACAGAACGCAGACAATGCGTTTTTCGTGTTTCTTTAACCATTGTTGACGCACCTTCTCGTTCCAATGTGGATAAGAGTATGTCTGGTCTACGTTTGGGTTATCCACACGTTTTTTTTTACTGTGTTTATGTCCCAGCTCCTCTACCAAACACGAATTCTGTTTATTTACACTTTTTAATGACTCTGACACTGTAAATGTTTTACTAATAAATTTTCGGTAAGACATTCTGTCTTAGAAATGATACATATTTATAGTGGATATATTCTGAATTATGTTATCAAAAACCAAAAAATAAATTAACCAATGATAATCTCTAAAGCTTTAGAGAATCAAGTTCAAAAAAAATAAAGTCAAAGATTCTCTAAAGCTTTAGAGAATTGTTCAAAAACCAAAAAATAAAAATCTATAAAGAATCTCTAAAGCTTTAGAGAATCAAGTTCAAAAAAAATAAAGTCAAAGAATCTCTAAAGCTTTAGAGAATTGTTCAAAAAATAAAAAAAATAAAAATCTATAAAGAATCTCTAAAGCTTTAGAGAATCAAGTTCAAAAAAAACAACTATAAATATTCCTTTCAATAGATTAAAATGTCCTCTGTTACAGTGACTGGTGTTTTGGTTGAACAACCAAACAGAAGTGTACACAAGTGGATACAATATACTACCGCTTTTTATATGTTTCAATCGTTATATTTACTTATAGTCCACTTTGATTCGACGTATTTATGGGGATGGATCGTTGTACATTTCGTATTTTTCGGATTATGTATACCGATGATTGGAGATTACGGTGCGAAAAAACCTCATTGGGGAGCTCTCTCTTGTTTTTCCGGTATCCAATCGATGATTGGAGTGTGTAATACCTTTTATTTGATTGTTTGTATCATTACCGTTGCGACATTCCGTTCATTATGTTATGAATGTGTAGAAGCGTTTGACAACGGTAATGATACATGCCCTGTCTCCGTTAGAAATCACTCAGACATCGTGTTAACAAAGTCGTGGTGTACAGAATCTCCAACAGTGTATTTCGTACCTTTATTGATAGTTTGTACGACGATATACCTCAGTTTTAGGAGTGCAATATCTGCTCGTAAAATGGGCCAGACAAAAAAAATTCAAGTCATCACTCTCAACCAAGTTGCGATTACCCCAGACGTACCGACATCTGGTCCTACGGTCCCACATGTAGTAGATGTACCGCATGTTGTATAACCGGGAAAAAAAAACTATTAACATATATCCTTGTCTATACAATATTCGACCTTCTAAATAAGTTGGAATTTCTTGCCGAACAATGTCAAATCTTTTTTTTTGCGTTGTCACCATTCATCAACAGACCTTGTCTCAGACCTTGTGCGAATGGTATTTGACATGTTTTTTAGGGTCTTGATTTTTCTATTCTAAACCATGTCTATTTTAAACTATAAATGCCTATTTTGATACACCAATGCAACCGTTCGAAGACACTTGTTGGACAACTTCGTTGCACGAAGAACCGTATATCACACCGGACAAAACAACCAAAACAGTAGCGTACTATGTTGTTTCTGGATGGGAAATACCATTCACGTACGAATCATGGGCTACTGAACAGGGGTTCCCAGCGAGTGAGACTCCAGAACAAATATATGAATATTGTGCAACAAAATTGACATTACCAATGTCCAAAATATTAGTGAAAGAATCCGCCACACGTTTGCCTATCGAACCTGGTATGATTGAACCTATTGACAAAATGGCCTCGTTCTATTTGTTAAGACTGTTATCAAGTATAGACTACAGAGCGGTTTGGAAAGAATGGAGAAAACTATCCATACCTATCGCATTACTCAAGGATGAAATTTTCTGCCTATGTGTTGTGGCTTTACACCCCGTTCTTTATGGGAAACTACACCCGATTGGACGTAATTATCGTCGTGTTTGTTTAGAAGCTATCGCTGGATGGAAGGTCAAATCCTTTTCCTTGATGCAATTTGCACATCCAGATTCGATGCGTGTGTTCAAAGGTAGACAGGTCGATATAAATATGATTGGAAGTCAACTACAATCACATACAGAAGGAAATTATTGGGTCTTTAACGACTCATCAGTTGTCGTTAAAGTTATTGGAAAACCTGGTGCACGACGATGGTTTGAATTGGAATTTGTTGGACCACAAGCTGTTGAATTCATACTCAACCAACGACAAAAACATGGTAATTCCAACTCTGCGTTAGAGTCCCATTTGAAAAAAAATCGCTATTATACCATTTGAACGTGTTGTATAAATAGGGGTCTGACGAATTTCCAATCATGTCCAAATATTATATCACCATAAACCATTGGTCCAAAAATACCATCTTCTACTGTTCCTGTAAATGGGTTGAAAAACGTACTGCCATAAATAATGCGTTCACATTCATACGACATCGCTTCGAAAGTATGAGGAGACTTTTCGATACAAAGCCAATCGCATTGGACATCAATCCCGACAACAACTTGTAATTTAAAATATTGTCCCTCTCTTACCAGTTCGTATCGGACATCCTGTGGTACTTTTCCAACCGTCGGTTGTATTTCGAGCATTTCCCATTGGTCAGGTGGATATGTACAGTTGAAACTCCACAAATGTGGAGCCGGTGGTTTCTGACGTTTTTCTGATGGACGTTTTTCTGATTTTTCTGTTCGGGAACTTTGACGTTTTAACTGTTTTATTTTAAACAGTGGTAAAACGGTTGGTTTTTGTGTGATGTCATCTGGGTCGCTATCTATTTCGCCGTCGTCGGGTAAATCCCAATCGTCTGCCATATTATGTGAATTATGTGAAGTTTATACCTGATAAAAGTAGAAATAAAAAACAGAGTATTATTTTTATTCCAAACGGATTTTAAAATTATATCAGGACTTTTGATTCCCATCGTAGATTGTCGATATCGAAAGTATCAGTATTGTGTAATTTTCCATCCGACCAAAAATGTCGAATAATAATACCATTTCGTTCACCCAGGCCAACATTTCGATTACGTGACAACATTGCAACCGAAGATAATGTTAGTATTATCTTCGTTATTTTATTACGATGATGCCATTCTATAGAATTGATTTGGTGTCGGTTTATCAAATCCATCAACATCAATCGTTTATAATCGAGAGGACGACGTTTCCAACGTTTCCATAAATATAACAGTAAAAATAAACAACAGATGTACAAATATATCCACATTATTAAATAAAATATGACGTTATATACTATTTTAGACGATGAATATAAATAGAAGTTGTCGATAACTGTTTATATCATATGATACACATTTTACATTTTATAAATAAGACTATAAAAAGAATCATAATCTGATATTGACATTTCCAGTAAATTTAGAAACATATACCCTAAACAACCACACACATACCAAATTTTCAACACATGAGACTCTCGAGGAATTTTGCTTAAAATTGGATATGAGGGTTTGAAAAGTATTCTTTTCCCCCAAACAATGACGTCGACATTCGTTTACATTGTTGTTTTGTTTTTTTTTGCGTTCAGTATTGGTTTTAGCGTTTACATTGATATTTGTTTTAACGTTTTTTGCGTTCGGTATTGGTTTTTTATTTGACAAGCACAAATTATGCATATATGTTTTTTTATATTTTTAAACTATGGTTGTTTCCTTTTTTGAAAAATATTGCCCTTGACGTTGTTTTTTTTTACTCACAGGTAGAGGTAAAAATATTTTTTTTAACTGTTGGTGTATGGAGGCACGTTTGTAATTTACAAAAGGAGAAAGTTCGAATCTTTCAACAGTTCCAACGTTAATTGTCTAATTCTTTGTTAGGTACACTGGTTTCGGCGTTTTCATGGGTTGTCATGACACCTGTTCACTTAGCTCAGTTGGTAGAGCGTAGGTCGAGCCTAAGGTCACGGGTTCGAGCCCCGTATTGAACATGTGCAGTGTCCAAACCCCTTTTTCACACATTTTTCACAAAATGGCTATGGACACTGCACTCGTTGATTTTTTTTCCCTCTTCAGGTGAGCCCGCGATTAAAACTCGCGGTCTGGTGTTCGATTCACCAAAGAGGCCATCTTGACTATAAATTTGTTGATATGACAATATGATGAAAACATGTTATGTGTGTTTGGAAAGTTGTGAGGAAGTATCCCCTTGTGAATGTCGTTTGTCGCTTCATACTCAATGTATGCATGATATGAGAAAACACATGAGAACTGAAACATGTACAATTTGTAAAGCACCCATTCGTATAGAATGGGTGCAATTCCCAAATATCGAACCACCGAATGTTTTAATCGTGGAAGAACCTGGTCATAATTATGGTCATAATTATGGTTGTATTACATTTTATCTATTTTTCTCGTATTGTATGCTTGGTTGGATTGGAAAATGTGTTATGTTTGTACTTGGGGTAAAAATTACGAATTTTGTCGCGTTTTGGACGTCAGAACATTTTCTATGTACTGTCCCCATTTTGTTGATTACGGGTTGTCTACACAGGATGTTGAATAGAACTCATACTGTTAATAGATTTCATTTTTTCTAAAAACGAAGTTTCGTACTCTTGTAATACTCGAAGTTCTTCAGTCGTCAACTTGCTCATATCATCGGTGTTTAAACGTCCTTTTAAGTGTTGAAACGCACTAAATATCGCGTGGGCCATCACAGACCATCCTTTTGTCGTTTCGTGAGATTTTTCGATATGTTCGACTAATAATGTCGATAATGTTTCTGAAATCTGCCGAGCAGTATCGACTATCGGTAAGCATTCATAATTTAATAATGTTTCCATTTTCCATCCTTTGGATGAAGGACGGCATAACAGAATTTCTGTACTATTTGACATCATGATTGGAGATTTTTTATACTCGCGCATTTGCTGTTTGATTGTATTTTTACAACCTTCGTAATTCACGGTCTCCATTCGCCAACAAGAAGTTGGGTGACATTCATATCGTGTCCATTCGTTCTCATCAGTGGTGATATGAAATGCGTTGTTGAAAAATTTCTGAAAAGGAACCCACATTTTGTGAACAATAAACAAGGAATTGGTAGGTAATTGGACAGCTTGACGTCTGGGTGAAGACCAACCTGTACCATTCCATTTGAACGACTCGAGTGTTTGGTCATCAATAAATCCAACAACACCGGGATTTTCACGTAAAAATTTGGGCGCGTCCAAAAACCATTGACCAGATTTACTCGCCATTGTACATTTCATTCCACGTTCTACCAAAAAACGTTTCACGACGGCAAAGGTCCAATACCCACCTTTGGAACAATATGTGTGTACAGGAACGGAGTTTTCTTGAGCAAGAATAGCGGATATATTGGTTAAATCACCCTCTGATATAGTATAAAGTAAGTGTTCGAGCGCAATAACGGCGTTTTTTGCTCCTGTTTTTAAGTCTGACATTGACATTTATCCATTGACATTTATATGTTATTTTTATTAACAACCAGGATTTGTAAATTTAAACGACTAAAATACAATATCTAAATCATTTTGTAAATGTTCTTCATCCAGTTCTGTTCTAAACATCAGTTCAAGGTCCTCTAATGTCCACCCTTTCCACCAACCACATAAAAATCTGGAACACTTGTCATCCATACCCTCAGTTTTTCGATGTCTAAGACTCGATTCTCCACCATCTTTAATATCTTTAATATCTTTGTCTAAATCTATACATTCCATAGAAGAGTCTACTAAATATGGCGCGTACCTTCCGAAATACACATTTTTCCTCATTACCTCCAAAGATGGTTGTGAGATGATTTTAGGTTGGCCTAACGTGTTGCAACATGTGAATATGTAAGCAATTAAATAAAAGCAACTGCTTGCATTGTAAGTTTGACGTTGTATATAAATGTAAGAATTCATCTTGTGTGAAACTGACTTTCCAATAAAATTCATTACAGACGTTTTCAATCTATTTTTATTAGTTATCACACGTGGTTTCATATGGTCTGATTTTGGTGTGTCTGCAGTTAGTTTGTATTCACAAAGTTCGTAGACAAATCTGAGCGGTGGAGGATTATGACGATTACAACATTTTTTTCGCTTTCTCCCATTTTTCGCTTTCTTCCATTTTTCGTAGATTGGATTTTTTGATTTGACCCAACAGAAATTATCAAATTCAATAAACTCATTATATTCTTCCACTAATTTTTCCAAATTTTCGATTCGTCTTTTCGCAATGCCTTTTTGGACCAACTTTTCTATGATACGGTCCATATCTTTCATATAAATCTGTAAAGGCAATAAACGCATTTTAATTTTATGGTCAACACTACTATACCATATCCAAGCAGACGAAACGTAAAATATTATCTGGTAAGACAATAACATGAAACCCATAGAACTAATTCCAATAAGATAATTATCGACAGTTGAGCCAAAAACCGAGGGGTCCTGTTGGTTATCCTGTTGGTTATTTGTAAAATTCGCATTACAATCCATCATACAATTTGCATAAATATCAATCATGTATATTTCCCAAATATAGTATTTATACAGTATTAAATTAAAAATGATAATTAAACTCAACGTCGGTGGACATGTATTTATCACTACACAACAAACGTTGACTGGCGACGGTGACAATATGTTGTCAATCATGATTCAACATGAAAATCCTGCACAATTAATTGACGGACATTATTTTATCGACCGTGACCCCGACACATTTCGTTGGATACTGCGTTATCTCCGTGGTTCCAAAACATTACCACCCAGTGACTCTGTTGACATTCTACTCTTAAGAGAAGAAGCTGACTATTTTTCGTTGGGTCCATTATTAAGTAGAATTCGACATATTATCAGTCCGAATTTTGAACCTTCCGACCGTGTTCTTGTCCGTGGACATAAATTTACGATTATCGAGGTCACAGAACACGGATATACAATGACACGATTGGGTCAATGTTTTGAAATCGATTCGTCGGAAATCGTCGAAAGTAGTTGTATCGAAATTGGAGATGGTGTGATGGCTTTTGATAAAGGTAAACAGAAACGAATGCCCGGTATTTGCATGGGAATCATTGGTAAAAATTGTATCGTCCAATTTGAATCTGATAGATGTCATAAAACTTGTCTACAATCCGGCATTCGTTTCTAATGATAGTATAGCAGTGTATTTAACGACGATGATTTAAAATAATGTTCGTTTATTTGTTATTGTTTACGATTGTTATTGTCTTTCTGTATTCTTTCGAATTGCATTTTTCGACGACTTCGTTTACCACAATGATTGCTTTTGTTGGAAAAGACCACGTAAGAACATTCGAACATGAATTTCAAAATGTCCACGCTGATTTATGGTCATTTGGACATCGAAAGATAAAATCATCCCGCGTGATGTTTACAAGTGATACACCTTTCGAAATTTTCGTCAAATATAATTATGAACATATTGTATTGATTCATACAGTACATCACATTCCCCTCTTTTTCGACACCGATTCTGTCATTCAATATACACTGGAGAATACCACCATAGCGTCACTATGGCCTCAATTACAGACAATGCCACCGTCGTCTAAGAATGCTCTTGAATGGTATGTGAAGAAAGGTGGCAAGGTTGACGTTATTCATCTTTGACTTCTCCTTGGTCTCCTTGGTCTTTAATTTCGACAGCAACCAAACTATTGTCATTGTCAAATTTCCATTCAATACGTTTATTGCGTAAAAATCTGTACGTCTCAGGGTCAATAAGGACGTTTTCCGGCTGTGTAATACCAACCCATTTTTCGATTAACGACGCGTCTTCCACTTCTGATGAAAAAACATGATACTCTGTTTTTTTACGTTTTGCGAATCGTTGTTCGACGGAAATTTTGTTCTCCAATATTGACATTTTGATTGTATTAACCTCTGATATAGTTATTTTTAAATGAATTAGATGGATTCATTGCGCTTTGATACAACCAGTCGAACTACGATAGTCCCAATTAATACGATTGAAACTATTACACTGACCTTCTTGACAAGGGACGTTTGAACCAGTCCAATCGTCGGTTGATTTCCAACCAGAATTTCCTATGGTTATGTTCATTGTTTTATTATTCCCTATAAAATCACTTTTTCCACAAGGTGTAAATCCGGTTCTTGAACCTTGGTTACAATAACCGTAGTTAGGACATTGTTCTGACATACCGTCGAAATCTTCTCCTGACGAAGTGTTAAATCGGTTATTACCAATACATACGTTATCGAGAGGGTTCCAGGTCTGGTTATTTTCTCGAATGTTAGACCAACATGTGCATGTACCATCGCCTCCACGTCCCCAATTGCACCACCCACCACCACTACATGCGAGTGTACATATCTTTTCTTTATTTCCATCGATACAGACTGCGTGGGTTTGATTTTTTGGAGATTGGCCCTTTCCTAACGTGAAACTGTTTAATGGTTGGAAAATATCACTGAGTTCTGATGATTTTATTTGTGCTGTATTATCACAAAGTATACATGTATCCCCCCAAAAGTTTGGGGCACATTCGTTACATGTTTGACTCGAATTACGATGATTAGTACAATTAGCACAATCACCAGGATATCTGGGGATGTAATCACCCAGCATCCAGGAGGATGATTGCATATCAATAAGACAGGTACATTCACCATTACCATTGGGACCGGACGAACAGGTCCCATGCCCGGAACATGCTTTTGAACCAGCCCCACCCGGACACATTTTACAAGTTGAACCCCAATGACCGGAAGCGCAGTAATCACAAGTTTTATCTTCACCAATCTGACCACACTGACAAAGTTCTCCGGACCATTTGATGTCAGTATTAACATCTAATACACCTTCTTCCATTAAAGGTTCCGTACCACAGTCGCATCGCATCCCCAGATATGCACCACGGACACCATCGGACGGTGCTAATGCGTACGACGCTGTACACGTGCCTTTGTTTGAACAGACGCTCGTCGATTCTTCTGTAATCCAGTCGTACCCGGGACAGAAATCACAAGCCGGAGACAATTCATACTTACTTTGCCCCCCTCCCGATTCTGGTCCAAAATAGTCTGGATTACAATCACATATTCCATCGCCATGATATGTTTCGTCACAGCAGAATTTTTTTACACATCGTCCACCTCTATAATATACCAAGTTCCCATCGGCGTCGTTATTAATAGCGGGTCCGATACATTCGTCGTCGGAGGCGCAGAGTCTCCCCGGATTACCGTTCCATTTGGCCCAAATTGGGTCCATTCTACCCTCAATGGGGGCGCATACACCTTTACAATTTTGTGAGATTAAACAATCGTCGTGAGTTTGGCACAGTTGGTCGGTCGTCACTGTACATGTTGATTGCCAATCGATGCCTTGTTTAAGTTGTTGCTTTTGATGTTGGTAGTCGTCCATACATTCACCACGGTTGTTACATTGGACTCCTCTGACCTTCGACAATAGCATCCAATCGGAAATACCGTTATCAATGTCGTATTTGATTTGAATCTCGGTTTCGCGTAACACGTTTGGATTAGTCTTATCTATATACACATAGTCAGTCTCTGTCCATTTTTTACAAGAGTCATCTGTACAGATTCGAAGTTTATGCAGAAATCCAGCGTCACCGTTGTCAGCTGTGATACGAGTGAGTCCAATTACAAAGGGGGCATTTTTTGCCAAGGTTGTCTTTGGAACGTCGTTACCAACCGGACACGATAAACAATAATATCCCCAATGATTTTCAATACACTCGTCGCATAAATGTCGATTGTCATCTGACGAAATTGTATCGGGAAAAATGGTGGAAGATTGTTGCCATGGTTGCCATCCGTGCGCACAGACGTCACATAAATCACCAGCGTATCCCACGGCACAACGGTCGCATTTATCACCCGTGAATCCAGTTTTACACAAATCACAGGCCGGTGCCAAAGGGTCGTCCGGTTTTGGTTCGGGTTTATGTTGAATATCACAACGGTCACATCTTTCTCCAGCCCAACCAAACTCACAAGCACAGAGACCAGTTCCATATATACCCGAATGACACTCTCCGTTGACACAGTCGCACGGTGTACAAAATAATCCCCATTCATCGACTGTACAGCCACAATCACCAATTCCATAAGGATGTTTCCACGTGTGCCAAGTACCAACCACAGCACACCCCACCGCAATAATTAATACCAAGGAGGAAGAACCCATTTCACTACATGTCCATCGTCGTTGATTGTGAATCTTTTGATTAATGACAATTGCAAGACTATATAGAGCCCATGTCACTGCTATTGTCCCTCCCACCGTAATCCAAACCAATCCCATTATCCACCCGGCTGGAGTTTCTGGTGGATAATAGCCGGAATCCGACATTTTAGAGGTACCTGACAAAATTAACACAATACCTATCCAAATAGAAAAAATATTCAATATCTTGAAATAATTATCACCATGCATGTTTTTCCCAAATCAGATGGGACTATTTATACAATAATTCAATAAACAATATGTTGGTGATTTTCTCATTATTGTTTACAATGATTTTCTTTGTCGTTATATGGGAAGAACATTTGTGGGATGGGTTTTTCAAATTAGGTCCAGGATTTCAGGTGGGGTCGATTGTCATCGAAACTTGGACACATTGGTTTCTATTTTTTGGGTTTTTGACTTGTTATCAAATAGCAAATGTATATCTTGAAGAAACAGTTGGTCGGAAAATAGAACGACATCACATTGAAGGAAAAAAAAGGACAAAACAAGACGTTCTCGAACTCTGTTGTTATAATTTATATAAATGGTTAGGTACAATTATACATATTTTAGTTGCCGTTACACGTCTTGATATCTGGGTGGCAATTGCCCTTATTGATACCGTCGCAAGGACCTTCATGTGGTACGATAGTACAGGTCGTTCCGCCAGGGTATTTACAATGTAACCGAATTAGAAAGCTGGTTATCAACCGGTCGAAACGCATGTTCTAATGCAATTTTACAAGTAGAGTGACGCAACGCACCAACTTCGTTTCTCATATTTCGGAACATGTCACCGTAAGCATTATTACGCGATTTGAGTCTAAGCACACGCTCTTGTGTCAATTTTAACTGTTCCTCTGCAGAATTAATATCCGTTTGAAGTTTGGAGATTTCGCGTGCTTTCTTGCGGCGTTTACTGGGAACGGCCGTATGGCGTTCTTGGCGTTTACTACGGACAAAAAATGAACCAGAGACACTCGCTTCGTCATACAAAAACACACCGTCGACAAAAGGAATGGCCGTGAAAATAAAACACGGTTCAATGCCGTTTGTATGGAACTTAAAGTCCGTAGACAAACGAAACGCAATGTCCCGTTTCGTCGACGAATCCACCGCCTTCTTTTTCATTCGGACCGTATTATTTTCGACAGGATTGATCCAAACACCATGTTGGTTTCGATGTAATTTGAATTTATCTTTTAAATCCGGACAACGGACTTCAATGTTTTCGCAATCGTGATGAAACAATACAAGCGACAACACCACAGTGTCGTATTTTTGAAATCTACTTGGAAATGAACAAGATGGATATAATTTATTAACTGGTTCACATCGATTCAAAACCAACATAGAACCAGTGTTGACGAAATTTGATAATACCAAATCATTACGGGCCGTTTCACAAGCTTTATATGGCAAAAAAGCTCTCGGGGACCCATCAGAATACGAATCAGAGATTGTAGATGGCTCGTCGTCTTCCCATTCATCGTCAGACTCCTCCATCATATTGTTTTTGACATTATGGGAGTTCATTTTAAAATAGAGTATGTGTAATATAAGTGAAACAGAATTCGAAATTCTATTCAAAATTCTATTCAATAATTATTGACTAATGTGAATATTCCTCATTCCACCATTTATTTGCTGCATCATCCCTATCCCGTTTTTCATGAGTAATACAATCTTGTTGTTTCTTTTCGGACAGTTGCTGGAACAAGATTTCAAACCAACGATGTCGACGTAGAGCTGTACCAGCTCTACGATAAGCAATGCATATTAACTTGCGTTGATATTTCTTTTTCACATATTCAAGAGCATAGCCTGATTCTTCGACCGCTAATGTCATAATTTTTACAGATTTTAATTTATCGGGTACGTATTTCAATGCAATACCAGAGTTTGAAACGGCCAATGAACAGAGAAACTTGGTGCGGTCTTGCTCCAAAAGTACTCGAAGTAAATGTCCATGGGTTTGTAACACTTTTGGAGCAAATTCCAATTGTTGTTCGTAGGTCAAATTCGTATACAATTCTCCCAAATTGTGATTAAATTGACTATACAACTTTTCATTTCTAAAAAAGAGAAGATAATTTGAACTCCATAATATATCACCTACTAATGATATAACACCCTTCGAATCACGCAGGAGGTCATCAAACATTTCTTGTGCTCGAATGTCTTGGTCTTCACAAGCTCCAAAAAAACTTTCATTTTCTGATAAATATCGGAGAATTCGTTCTTTAATCCGTATACGGACTTTATTATAAGACAAGACTTCGGGGAAACGTTGAAATATTTCACAAATACTACTTTGAGGTGTAACATCGTTTCTAATCGTCTCGATTGCTCGATTGCTCAGAATTTCCCGACAATGTTGACTACTCATAAAGGTCGATTCCAACGGGCACATTATATTGTCAGTTACAAACGTTTTAAAAGAAGACATTTGTTTTGAAAAAACAGGAATATATAGTGTAAAACGGATAATTGATTTTTAAAGGTATAAAAGTAATAGGAACACAAAGTAATATGACATACCACACCAGTAGTATGGTAGATTTTTTGGCGGCTGAGATGAAACGGAGTTTGTCGCCCCATGCCCATGGAGGACGCCCCTCCAAACACCATCGGAGAACCCCGCCACGGAGAACTCCACCACGAGGAAACCCACCACGGAGAACCCCGCCACGGAGAACCCCACCACGAGGAAACCCTTCATGGGGACAGGGTCAACCCCCAGTAGCACCTTATGCCCAGTCATTTGACCATCAGAGGCGTCTTCGATATTTAGAGGGACGTCTCTTTAGTCTTCAACAATTTGTTCATAAACAAACCCAAGAACATGAACAACACTTAATACAAGTACGAAAAGAAACTACACAAAGAGTTCAAAACCAATGCAAAGGAGTTTACCAAGAACAACATCTTGAACTTCAAAAACAACAAACAATTATCCGTAGATATCAAGAAATGGAAATCAGTCAAAAATCTGTTCAGTGTGATATAACCGAAGATATTGCTGATATAGATTTTGGGGACAAATTGTTTCTGGTTCAAATGAACGACGCGCAAAAAAAAGCTTTTAGACCTTGTAAAATCATGGATAATCAATTCATGAAAAAAATAGAAACTGGTAAAAACCCCATTTATAAGTTTGTATACGTTTATCTCAAAAAAAAATCACGACAAGAACAAGGACAAAAAATGATTTATATCCACGATATTCCGGAAACATTTCGATTAAGAAACACGGCTCAATTTTTAACGATGTGTAAAAATGGTATTCGTAGGAAAAATGCGGTTCAAACAATCCAAAAACAAGAAAATTTGTTTAGAAAAAAATGCCAGGAGTCGAATATAAGAAATTCGTGTATGCAAAATGCATGGAACAAAGAATCATATTTCCGTTGGCCACAAGCATGGGGTAGAAAAGGAGATTTACGCGCAAAAATGTCCAGTGATTTTCTATCAAGTTGTCAATTTTACGATGAAGAATTATCCCCAGAATTGGTTGAAATGTTAAGTACTTACCGTGGTGAATTGTATAGAGATGGTGGAAAAATATGTTTTTATTGCGGTGTACCTGCAACTGAAGACGACCATTATATGTCAAGAGTGCGTGATGGAGCCATTAACAAATATTTAGATTGTGAAATTAACGTAGTGCCAAGTTGTTCAGGATGTAATAGATTCGCTGGTAAAGATAACCAGGGGTCCCTTGAAAACCCACTGGATTGGTGGCTTGATGGAGATGGTTCATTGAGGGAAAAATACGAACAACACCCTCAAAATAAAATAATTGAGTTGGACGAGTTGGTTCAATCCTCAATGGAACGTAAGATTCGACTTTTTGCATCATTCCATGACAAATTTGCACCTAAATTGGATGACATATACCATCGACAATGTATAGATGGTATTGAAACGGTATTAAGTAATACATGGGCGTATTTGTTAAATCAATTGGACGAATTTGATAAAGAAGATGCACAGCGTTTTAACAGCGGGTTAATTGCTGTTGTAAATAAAAAATTTACAGATTTTGAAAAATCTGACGACGATAAACCACAGAAAAAATAAGATTTGTTGAATAGGAATTGAAAATCTATTCAACAAATCTATTCAACAAACCAACATATTCTACACTTATGTTGACCACCACTTATAAAGTACACTTATGTCCAACAAAAGAACAAATGTCTAAAAACGTATCTGACAACGATTTGTACAACATTGCACGTGTTGAATGTCGAACAGACCTCCCTAAAACCACACAATTGATTAATTTCAATCGAAATAATCGTGGAGTGTGTAATTTTCGAGATGGTCCCATTTTGGGAAAATATCCTGGTGTCTCGATACCGTCAAGTGTCAAAAAGGGTGAAATGGTCTTACTTTCCGTATTTTTAAACCATACGGTGGATGATAATGTGTTGGCGAAATTCCAATCGAATTATAAAATGCCACCCCTCTTTAATAAACAAGATATCGATATCAATGACAGGTTTCGAAATAAAAACCCTGTTGGTGGAAATCAACAGTGGATTTCCGCCGAACGTCATACTGTCTGTTGGAAAAAACGTCCGTGGGAATTGTCAAGGAATTTTAGAAATATGGTTGGTATGCCATTTCCGACCTTTTCTATTGTATTGACTCCTTATGTTGATGGTATTTTACAACATGAGGAATCTGTACAGACAACAGCATTCGAAATCTGCAGCAAAGAACAACCAAAAACTTCCAACTTTGAACGGGGAGACGTTACTGTTACCACTAAAAGAAGACGGACGCCTGAATCCGAACGCGCACATGAAAAATTACGTTCCGTACAAGCAGAATTGTTGCGATTACGTGACGAAATAGAGAAACATGAACAAATCGCGGGGGAATACCGTCTAAGATTGACATTCGGTTTGACAATTGCACGTTCCGAATCGTCAGCGCAACAACTTGTGACCAAAATCGAAACCGGTGAAAAACACATCACACGAATTTTCAAAAAACACTAAACATAAGTGTAAAAATAAATAACATTTTTTTAAAACCAACAAATAATGAACCTGGATCAAATAGTTGGATTTATTATTTCTCGATATTATCAAGAACAACAGACATCAAAAATGATGTCAAGACATAAACTACCCTGTACACGATGTGGTACACACATTTCGTCGACTTGGAGACCGGGTCCAGCTGGAACATCATCGTTGTGTAACACATGTGGCGTACAATATATGCGTCGTCAAGGTCGACCACGAATGATTGACCTCGTTGTCGATAACGGATGTCCAACGTGGATGGAACGCAATATTGGTAATTTACAATGGTGTACAAAACAAATTGCAGACATAAAAGATGAAAGAATTCGACAGTGGACTAACCACGAGACAGAAAGAATTAATTTTGTAGATAGTAAAAAAAGAAAGTTTATCCACTTATAAAATTACAGTGTAAGATTCATCCACGTTATTTAATTACAGTGTAAGATTCATCCACGTTATTTAATTACAGTGTAAGATTCATCCACGCTATTTAAAGTCAAATCAAATGGCACTACGGTATTCACACTTTGATACAATAAGACATGTATCGTCGCGTACTCGTCTTTTTTATATGTTTTTGTACCACATGGTCTTGATTCTTCGCCTCCACTTCCCACACCAAGAAATGTAAAACTGTTGTAATGATAAATTTCCCAATCTTCCCATTCATCAACTACAAAAAGATTATTATACTGATACATCCAATCACATATCCAGTCAGTACAACCAGTCCTTTCTATTCCTGGGTACGTATCCTTAATTGAGGCCGTTTTCCATGAGTCATTAGTAACATATACACCTACTTCACCACCATTGTTTCCGGTATTTACCTTAACGCAGATAGCACTAGTTTTTTTCATTTTTACCTGCCAAGATGCTTTGCATATCACATTGTCATTTAACAACCAATCTGAAACGATACAATTTGAGGACGCGCCTGCCTTAGCAGCGGCAGTCTTGAATGCGCCGTCGTTTTTACTCCACAAATTGTTTTTGACAGTAAATGTTAATGGTACTCCACTCCATTTACATTTTTCGGGTGGATTGGATATGTAATCTGTCTGACATGCTATACATATCCCATTATCCGATTGGTGATTTGCTGGACAGAGCCTACATGTTTGATCATTTTCCCTATTTGAGTGCCATCCTGATGGACAAGTAACGCAAGGTTTTGCGGCCGTTGGACCAATCATTTTACCATCTTGACATGATGTACACGCACCATTCGAGAGCCAAGAATGCTGTAAATAGCCACATTTTTGACATTCAACTGCGGGTTGGTTTGGATAATTTTTCGGTGGCGTACACGAAATACAGTTTTTGGCGCTTACGTCTGAAACTTTCATTACTCCGAAATAATCCCCCTTGTTAGTCGCTTGACAGCTTTGACATGAACTCGTAAATATCATACCATTAACCGTTCCCTGAACCGTTTTTCCCTGAACAGAACCAGGATTACAGCGCGTCTGTGCCCTATCATATTTACATGTTTGTCCTTCCAAACATTGTTTACAATAAGTTTGACCCAGGTCATCCGCAAAACCTTGAGTACCAACGTGTGTATTTCCCGATTTTGCCTCGTTCTGTACTGTTGACAACTGACAGCCGTCGCTCACGCATGTAGTGGGAATGCATGATTTACACTCCGTTTTGCCTATGTCGTTTTGATAATGACCAACTGCACAAGCAGTGCATGATGTCTTCTCTCTTTCCGGTTGTACTTGACCAGCTTGACAATCACGACACAATTCTGCACCACGGCCCGGTTGATATTTACCAACCTCGCATTCTTTACACTTGCTTTGGGCTTCGATTTCTTGTTGCCATCCAATTGGACAATCTTTACAGGATGTGTCAGCTAAAGTATCCTGAAATTTACCAACCTTACAATCGTTACAGTAAGACCTCTCGACATCAGGTTGTACTTTACCAACCGGACATTTTTTACATTGTATAAGTCCAGTATCACCATCGGGCTGTGGACTACCATTACTATCAACAATGGTTCCAGATGGTTGACCACGTTCGTCTTCATAATATCCTGGTTGACAAATATCGCATTCCTCTTGTTGTTCCCGTGTTTCAGCCCTACCAACATTACATTTTTGACAATACACTTTCCCTGTTAGATGTTGGAAGTATCCGGTTGGACAGTTTTTACATGTTGCAAGCATTGCTTCTTCGACAGTAGAGGTATATGTACCAACTCCACAATCCTGACAGACTGGCTTAACTAATTTTTTACCGGGTGCACATTTGCCACATAATGGCATCGTCTCGTTAACCCACCCGTCTTCCACTTGGGATTGATACCAGAGAATATTCCCATATACGTTTTCGATTTTATTGTAACCACCATACTGCTTTCTATATTTGAGACGTTCAGCATCCGCTCTCTCCACCGCTACGTTTCTATAATAAGCAGTATGGTTTGTTCCTTCATTACAGACACAGAAATTTCTATTCTGTTTTTTGTATGCATATCCAACACGGACATTTCTGTGTTTCTTAATTTCAGTGCCCCATGTCGAAGAACATGCCAAAATACAAACACTGAGGTCAACTTTCTTTGTAATAGTTTGTGTTATACTCGTGATGGGCCAATATATATGTTCTATTGTATAGAGTGTTTTTTCGTCCAATTTGAATTGCCACGCTTGTATATTTTCTTCTTTGTATCTCACGTCCAAATCAAGGTCTGTTTCATTTTTTTCTATATCGTTGCATCTAACCAACAAATCTTGAGGTGCGGAGGTTGAGGTTATTGTATCGTTGCTTACATATTTAGGTTTACCAATGCTGGACAATGTTTTTTGATCATTATGGTCGTTTCCAAAACAACGATAAAGTCTGGGATACGAACGTTCAACCAATTTCTGAAGAGCCATTTTCATATGAATTTTGACCAAATTAGCAGTACACGTTGTACAAATTCCTGATTCTGGGCCGGTGATTGAATCTCCAGGACATGGAAAGCAATATTGTGCTGTTAATTCTTTCGTCAGTAGAACATTGAACGTTCTTTTAATGCAAATGTATTGGAGACTTGTTGGACGGTGGGTTTCATCTGGACGAGGGGTGGTCCCATTGTAATCCACTGGATTGTAAAAGACATTTGTAGACCATGGGAATTTAGCACATCCGCTCCAAAATAAAGTGGTGTACATCTTTTCTGCTGTAATTCCACCGCTTCCAGTCAACGTATTTGCATATTTAAAGCATTCATTTGGACTTGGAGTTGTGTATCTAATAGCTGAGTCTATTGGAATTTCACACTCGCATGGTTGGTTGAGAATAACACCAGATGTTATACCAATGTTTTTGATATATGGTGCTGATGTGAATGGGTCTGTCGTCGTTATATTGTTTAAAAACCAATTTTTTCGATTTTCAATGATATATGTGCCTGGTTGGTTCGAAAATCCATACGGACACGTTATAAGTGGTAGAAATTGTGTAAGAGAGGCTGTTTCTTCCATTTTGTTATTGAGGGATGGAATATGTATGGTGCTCGGAGGAACAATTGCACAGTCATCTGCTTGGCTACCCATTTCGTTTTCCATGTAGAACCAAAATGGTGCGCGTAATATATCCATGTTAAATATCGTAATTCTCGATGGGTCGAGTGCTCCTGATATTTTCTTGATTGTACCATCTCGACACGCGTTGCATTCGTATGCCCCTAATGTCGACCATTCGTGTCGAGGACATCGCTTACATATTTTATCAATATAATCGTTTTTTATGAAAGTCGCCAAGTTTAATTGACAAGGGTTAGCTTTTATACATAAAAATTTGCTACCAACTTTACATCCACTGTTGGTCCACGCCACACCCGAATTAGTCAAACCGGCGGTGTCACAATTTTCTTGTGTTTCTATTTTAAAAAGCTCACCACGGACGTATTTTATTTCCGAATCGCATTGGTTTGTTTTCTTCTCATATTCCTCCCCCCAATTGCCGCCTACATTGCATCGAGTGTTATTATCAGTACGTGTCATTCCATATTTTGGTTGGTAATACCCAGGGGGGCATGCTTCTTTGTATCCCACTGGAGGATTTCCGTTATTAAAAACATCACGTTTATCGTCCGTCTGAGTACAAAAATAGCCCCGAGGGCATAATCCGCCTATAAACGGGTCAAGTCCTTGTTCATATCCAATTGTTAGATACAGGCCAATTTTCTGAGGAATATCTTTTGTGAATGTGAAACACGTGTCAAAACGGTCGTATGACGATTTATAATTAACGTCGTCGGTTATCCTACTAAATCTGTCGTCACCTCTGCCTCTTGTGACATCGTAAACGTTGAAAGCGTAACTTTCGTTCGTCGAGGTGAATGTGTCACATGTTAAGTATGCGGTGCATCTACTTTGTATGAAGGGATGTATTTTATATTCGGAGTCTGAATCCGGTAAAGGTAGTGTTTCCAACTTGTAATACTTGTTTTCAGAAAGTACCCACGCTTGACCGTCGACCAATATATTGAGTATTAAATCCTTCGAGCTATAAGCAGCTTCGGCCGGTTTTTTATCGAATCCACCACTGTATGAGTCGGGTGCGAAACCTACATAACGAGCTCCTGCGTTGTTTGCGTATTTGACACAATCTTCTAATGTGTTCTTGTCTGTGAAGTCAAAGAGACGCTGTGCACGACACAAGACACCTCTATGGAGTAAGGACCAGGTGTTGACATTTCCCATAAAGTTGACATCTATTTCTCGGTCAGCAGCATAAAAGTCACAAACGCCTTGACCTGCACATTTTTGCTGTCCGGCACTTGCCGCATAATCCCACCAGTAATCTTCGGCTTCAGATTCTGTCTGAATGAGAGTGTCTTGTACACGTTTACCTTTTGAAAATAGACCCGGACACGCACGACATATTTCTCGTGTCGTACCGTGATAGATATGCTTGTTATATGGACCTAATTGTTGGTAGTTTGACTGCACTTCGTTAGAACCAACTGCGATTGTAAGGTTAGTGGAGGGGGGTTCGTAGTACTGATAATCTTGAGTTGGTTCAAGCCATAGGTCTTTGTCTCTATAATAACCTAATCCGACATCATTGTCGACCGATGAAATGAACGGAACTTCGTCAAACCGTGTATATGGGTCTGTGTTCCGCCGACCGTAATAAACATAGGGTTGGAATCCATTTGGACAACACATATTGCTCCCATCAAAGACACTGGATGTACATACGCAAGAAGTGGTTGGTATGACGACACGTCGTTGGTCTACATAGGTGTTTAATATAGTATAAGAGTAGCGAAATGGATGTGGTGAATGCACACACTCCCCACCATTCAAACAGACGGCGCATTCATATTGACAATTTTCACCATGAAATCCATTCGTACTTTGCGCTTGTGGGGGGAAAATATTGAACTCATCATTAACCGACCAAAATCCAACTTCGGTTGTGAGAGAATTTTGATATTTACCTATGCACATATTACAGGAGTTTTCGTGTCCCTTTGATGGTGGAAATCGTTTAAACATCATATGACCACGTGTTGGTGTATATGTCGATAGTTTAAACACGAATGTTGAATATTGTCTGTATTTGATATCATAATAAACGGGGGTATATTCTGCTTTGTCAACAGATGAAGTACCATATCCTGGACATATATGGCCTCTGGGACAAGTTCTGACGTCGACAAATGCATTTTGTCCAGTTATGTCGATATTAAAACCACCACCACAATAACATAATCCATTACCTTCACGTCCAAACCAACATTTTCCATTACCATTACATATTGTTGAGTCGTGTTTTCCGTCGTACCCTGGACAAATGGCGGTACAGGTAGCGCTTGCAAAACCTCGTTGACATTCGTTGCAAAATGGCCCTGCCCAATATCCGGAACGACTGTCCTTGACACATGTACATCCAGGACAATACAATACAAAATTTGGACGAATTTCACAAGTAGTTTTGAACGGTTTGGCGTCTGTGGTATCTTTGTTATTTCCAAAGACATAACTTGTCATGGAACCCATGTCAAAACAGTGACTGATGTTAGTGGACTGTGGCGCGCTCCATTGTTTGTCTGGACACACGCGACAAGTGGTATTACCAGTCGTGTTTTGGTATTGGCCTTCGTGACACAATTTACATACCCGACCATCTTCGTATTTACCTTGGACACAAGGTACACAATCAC
>Ga0115007_10000166_pt1 | contig 41787 bp, 40 predicted proteins | sample ArcOceMetagenome_2_FD_87166 | JGI IMG/M metagenome (GOLD analysis project Ga0115007, IMG submission 87166) | Marine eukaryotic phytoplankton communities from Arctic Ocean - Arctic Ocean ARC135M Metagenome | ecosystem: Environmental > Aquatic > Marine > Oceanic | place: Arctic Ocean | collected...
ATTAGAGAAGTCTTACTTAATTGATGGATACCGCTATGCGTTTACTTATGAAGTGGCTAGCCCCTGTCATTTTTGGCGTTGGCTACCTTCTCTTCCGTTCACCTTTTTCACGCCGCTCAAAAATGCTACATACGTTCACGATGAAGATTTTTAGGCTGGCAGCAGAAAATGGCAATACGCAGGCGCTATCTCTTTATGGTCACCTACTGCATTTCAAAGGAGAAGGGCAACAAAGCCGTATTCAAGGAGCTATCTATTTAGAACAAGCGGCAAAGGCGGGGGATAGTAAAGCGCAGTATCAAATGGGGCGGATTTACGAGGCGGGATTCGAGCACTATTTTGTGCCTTGTGATGAAAGGGCGCTACACTATTATCAGTTATCTGCTAAACAAGGCCATCGTCTTGCTATAACTCGCTTAATTGCGGTGTATCAGCAAGGTGAGTTATCTCAACCTGCTGATACGATACAATACCAGTACTGGCAAGGCCAACAAGCGCCGCTGGTTTAGTTATTTCTTTTTGGTTTCCGTTCGTAAGCGAATACGCATATTCAATGTTGTTTCTGCATTGCCTGGTACAGTCACGCGCCAGACAGCATTGCCTCCGGTTTTTTCGACAGGGTCTACCGTACTGCTAACGATAGACCAAGGCTGATAAAAGTCGGTGCTAATTTCGAATATGCGGCTTTCTTTGGCATTGTTGCGCAGTAATAACTCGTGAGCGACAACGGTGCCGTCAAAGGCTTCTTGTATGTCAGTTTGTTTTCGAACGATCGATTGATCAAAGGCTTGTCCCATGGGTAGCTCTACTCGATCACCAATCGCGGTTTGTTTGAGCTGAGCTGCGCCAACATATTGTAATTGTCCTTCATTATCGGGTATGAAAAAACGCGCATTACCGGCAGGTAATGGTTTGCCTATGCCGTGATGCTGGTTGTTGTAAAAGCGAATAACAGAGTTAGGTTTCAGGGTTAATACTTGTTGTTCTGGTGTTGCACCTATACGGTAGCGATAGGTGAGAACCGGGTCCACTTTTACATTATCTTGGCTAAGGAAAGGGACTTGTGTTCGCTGCTGATCTAATAAATTGACCGATGAGTCTAACGTGTATAACTGGTAATCGCTTAATGACTCCTGTTGTGACACAGGTGAAGGCATAGGAAGAGCATCCATCGTGGAGCGCATCATGGCTTCTTTGGCATACAGGCGATCGCCGCCTTGAACCTGATTAACATCCCCGGCTAATAGTTTAATGCGCGCATTATTGAAATCGGTTCCTGTCATGTTCTGCAATGACGCCATACCTTGCAGCTGCATTTCGTCTCTTGCGGTATTCAATGTCATGACATAATCCATTTGCCAGCTCAAACCGGATGTAAGGTAGCTAATATCTGCTTGACCAGGGTTGGGCGCGCCTGCAGTCGTAAATTGAAGGCTGGGTTTGAGCACTAGATTGTCAGGCATGTCGGGAAAAATAATGCGCCATTCTTCTCCGCGAGTAATGGTTTCTATACGGTTGTTATGTTCGATCATCAAGGTATTGCCTTGTGCACTGAGTAAGCGAACGCTTTGCTGTAACTCTTGGCCGTCAGCAGCGCGCCTTGCTAAAATAATCGTTTTCCCAATTGCTTTATCCAGTAGTGTATTTAAGTTCAACACAGCTTGATTAAGCGTTTGTTCCTTGATACGACCGACTTTGTCCAAACGCAGAGTTTCGGTCTGCATTTGCTGGCTTATATCTTCTAAATACACGGCTTGGTTGGCAGGCAAGGCAGGGCGAGATCGAGTCTCTTGTACTAAACCGAGATTATCTGTGTACAAGGTGACCGAGAGTTGCGTTTGCTGTTCGGCGGTGAGATGGGTAGCTGCCTGTGTGACAATCGGTAAGCAAGACAGCAGAAGAGCTCCGCTCAATGGTGTAAAACGCATATTAAGTCATCCTTTCTTACTAGTTAAAACCAGACTGATAGTCGTCCAGCCGTCATCGAATTTAAAGATCGAGTGCAACACGAAATCCCCATGTGTTACGCGCAGCATCAGCGGGATGTCGATAACGACTAGCTGACCGTATAACGCGGTCAATATCAAACCAAGAACCTCCGCGCATGCTGTAAAACGAACAACGTGGTAGACGATAGGCGGAACCATCTTTAGGGTAGCTTAGATAGCTTTCTACGTAGCAATCCTGCACCCACTCATCCACATTTCCATTCATGTCTAGCAGACCCCACGGGTTTGCAGGGAGTGAACCAACAGGGGCCGGTTGTTGCCCATCCCATTGGTTGCCACACCCATCACAGACTGCTCTATTGGGGTAAAGTTCATTACCCCACCAGTAGGCGGTGTTGGTGCCGGCGCGGGCGGCGTATTCCCATTCGGCTTCACTCGGCAGACGGTAGCGTTGGCCTGTTTCTTCTGATAGCCACTGGGTATAGGCTGTAGCATCAATCCAAGACACGTTAATGACAGGTTGATTACCACGCCCCCAGCCGTTATCGTCGGGTAACGATCGTTTGGTTGCGATAGCAAAGCGATCATAATCTGCGAATGTGACTTCGTGCCGAGATAAGGCAAAAGGCTTGTTAATAGACACATCAATGAGTGGAGTTTCATTATCATCCCCACGTTTGTGTTGATCGCCCATCAAAAAGCGTCCGGCAGGTAAACTGACCATTTCTGGTCCATATTCGCCTGAATTAAGCTCATCTTGAAAGTGAGCAAAGTTTGCATCGGCTTCGCTGGCTTCTCGTTCTTTGGGTGCCGACAGTGGGTCGGCGGGCGTTGGCTTGGCCTGCAAATTGGTTAATTGTTTCTGGAGGCTATTGTTGACGAGTTGATTGGCGTCTGCCGTTTCTTTCCAATTAATGGCTTGTTCCTTCCAGCCAGCAATTTGCTCATTCATCTGTTGTTGCTGTTGTGTATAAAACCAAAGGCTGACCGTTAATCCAATGACCAAGCCTGCAGTAAACAAGCTGATGGCCTTTATCCAGCCAGTATTAAATCGACTAAGGGTAAACCACTTATTAACGGCGTTTTTATCGTTGTCGTTATCAGTAGGTGTCTTGGTGTTGACTACGGGTGGTTCATCGGTGCCTTCTTCATTAGTATTCAGTTCGGCCTCGTTTGGCTCTTCAATCTCGGTATAAACCGCAGTAATAAATTCGCTGGCGGATTCGGGACGTTTGTTACTATCATTATCAAGACCTGTCTGTAAGGCATCCCATTGCTCCGGCGTAAGGCCCGATGGCGACTTCCACGTTGCGCTTAAACGAGCTTTATCATCCTGCTCTTTTGTAAAAGGGGATTTTCCAGTCAATACGGTGTAAGCAACAGTAGCGACGGCATAAGTATCAATATTGATAGGAAGCAGGTTGGGGTGGAAGGACTCCTCTGACTGGTAGGCGACGTAATCACCGGTAATAGTAGAAGCGTTATCAGCGGATTCGATAAGTACTTTATTTGATAACGGCCATATTTTCACACCACCTTGCCGGTTAATAAAGATTTGGTCAGGTGCTAGCGAACTATAAGGCAGGCGTGTCTTTTCGTGATAGTGATCGATACTGGACGCCACTTGCATCAGTAAGCCACGTTGCTGGCTAGGTTTAAGTTTCTTAACCTGCTTTTTATCTATCATCTCTTGTAATGTGAGCCCGTCAACCGGCTCGGTCGCTAAAAGCAATAAACCTGCGCGGTGAACAAAAAAGCCAAGGGTTTTGAGTAGGTGGGGGTGTGTTAGCTTTCGGGCGTGGATGACTTGTTTTTTGAGCGCTTCTTGAAATCCTTTGTCCGCCATTAATTCAGGCGTAATAATAACTAGCGAAACAGAGGCATTCGCATGGGAAAGGTCTTTAGCTGACCAGAGCTGTCCCAGTAGGTGTTTACCTAAGGGAGCCTCTAATTTAAAGCGGCGATGCTCCGGGCCTAGAATTTGATCTTTACTGAGTGATTGGTACAGCGTGTTTGGTTGTGATGGCATTACCCGAACCTATCCATTGAAGCTAGTCATAAACAATATCACTAATAATAGACAAGATCGGGTAATACTCTACTGCAAATTTCTTCTAACTCTTGATTACATTCAGAGAGTTAGTCTGTTTGCAGTGGCGCAAAACTTTTTACGAGTTCGTCAACGGCTTTCATTTGCGCTAGGTAAGGTTCAAGTTTATCCAAAGGGAGTGCACATGGTCCATCACATCTGGCTTCTGCAGGGTTGGGATGCGCCTCTAAGAAGAGCCCTGCGATACCTTGAGAAATGCCGGCACGAGCTAATTGTGCGGCCATCGCACGGCGACCACCCGCTGAGTCCGAACGTCCACCAGGGAGTTGAAGCGCATGCGTTGCATCAAACACGATAGGATAGCCGAATTCTTTCATGACGCTAAAGCCCAGCATATCAACTACAAGGTTGTTGTAACCGAAGCTGGTGCCGCGTTCGCATAAAATGAGATTGCTATTACCGGCTTCTTCGCATTTATGCAGAATGTGCTGCATTTCGTGCGGTGCTAGAAATTGCGCTTTTTTGATATTAATAACGGCATTGGTTTTCGCCATTGCTTCGACTAAATCAGTTTGACGGGATAAAAAAGCCGGCAGCTGGATAATGTCACAAATTTCTGCCGCTGGAGCTGCTTGAAAAGGCTCATGTACATCGGTAATAAGCGGGACGTTGAAGGTGTTTTTAATCTCTTCTAAAATACGCAGTCCTTCTTCTAAACCAGGTCCACGGTAAGAGTGTAAAGACGAACGGTTTGCTTTATCGAAAGAGGCTTTAAATACATACGGGATGTTGAGTTTGGTGGTGACTTCGACGTACGTTTCAGCAATCTTCATCGCCAAATCGCGAGACTCTAAAACGTTCATGCCGCCCAGCAGTACCATCGGCTTGTCGTTAGATACTTCTAGCGCACCTACCTGAATTATCTTTTGTTCCATCATTAAAGTCTCTTTGAATTGTGCTTAAATAAAGCTAAATTTAGTAACGCTAGCGTAGTCTAGGTCTTGACCATCGTCTGTTTAGCAAAGCGTTAAAGTATACGTGAATCGTACTATATGTGGAGTAGAAAACGGCACACTAGCGCATAGGTTAGTACCACAAATAGAGTAAGCCATATAATTCGGCGGCTAAGCCTGCAAAGCTAGCGAGTGCATAACCGCCATAGCGTCGTGCTAGTGTTTCTTCATCCAGCGTCGATATTAAATAAGGCTGTGCCGGGTTTCGAGGATTGATCATGACATGCATTGATGGGCTATTAATCTGGGATTTCCGGCGCTCGTTCGCTTCTTTAGCAGCGGCTTTCTGCACTGTGTCCCATTCGGTCATATCAATTTTCGCATCGCCATTTTTATCAAAGCGCTCAAGTAATTGAGCGTAGTCAGATTTCCATTCGGTAATGATTTCCTTGGTGAGATCGTTGACTGACTCAACATGGCGTCCACCGCCTACGCTACGGAATTGACCAAGCAGATAGACTTTTTCGTGGCACATCAACAAACTTTCGGTATACCGGTATCGTGGTCCTGACAGCTCTTTAGTGAGAAAGCTATTACTTGTAACGTTGCTATGTAGGTAGGTTTCGTCCTTTGGGTGCAAGGTATTACCGTGCCAAGTACGTGTATAATCTGGCTTTATACGAGCGCCTTCTGGGTCAACTAAGCAGGTGCCGCTTGTATCGGTAACTTGGAACCACTGTAAAGAAGCGCCTTGGTTGACAGGGCCTGTTTTCTTTTCGTGTAAATCTTCCACTTTAAAACGATACCAGACACATTCCATACCAGAGAGTGGGGCATATAAGGTATCCCCTTCGCCATCACTGATATGGCCCACGACTTCTACAAATCCCTGATGGGCTGAACGAATAAGTGATGTAGGTGTACCCGTTATTAGCCGGTAATGGTTGAGAAAGCGAAAACCAAACCATAAAGTGACCAATGCGCCCACGGATAAGGCTATGGTTAGCCAGATCATTTAGGTACGCTTAAACAGCTGGTTAATACTGACATCAGCCGTTTCTAAATCACTAAATACGAGAAGATCTTTATGCCTAAAGCTAAAGGCTTTAGCGAGTATGACATCAGGCACCTGATCGACTCTGACGTTATAAATATTGACGGATGCATTATAAAACTCACGGCGGTCCGCGATGCTACTCTCTAAGCCAGTAATGCGGCTTTCTAAATGCTGAAAGGATTCATTGGCTTTCAGGTCCGGGTAGTTTTCAACGACAGCAAAAAGTTCATCTAGTCCTCCACGCAAGGCAGTCTCTGCTGTGCCCAGTGCTATCATGTTTTCGGCGCTGGCGGCATCAGATACGCGTGATCGAGCTAAGGTGATTTTGTGTAGTGTTTCTTGTTCGTAACGCATATGTTCGCGACAGATATCAACTAGTTTTGGGATTTCATCGTGACGTTGCTTCATTAGCACATCAATATTTGACCATGCTTGAGCCACATTATGGCGTAAATGAATCAGGTGATTATAGATTGAAATAGCGTATAGCAGACTAAGAGTAATAACGGCTAATACAATCCAAGAGCTGACGGCCATGCAGGTGCTTCCTTACATTGTTGTTCAGTGTTAGTCGAAAGGGTTATATATCCATTAACTCGACAATAATGGTTTTGATAATGAAGGCGGCCAAACCTAAACCGAGTGCAAAAAATAAAATAATAGTGCCAAACTTTCCCGCTTTCGAGCGCTTGGCAAGATCGTAAATAATAAAGAAGACAAAGGCCGCGAAGACAAAAATGCCAATGTTAAGTATCAGACCTTCCCACTCTGCTAAACGCATGTAAATACTCACTATCTGTCAATTTGTAACAACGTGTTTTGATGAAAAGGATACGCCGTAAGAGAGAGGATTATAGGTTATTAGCCGTCATCTTTCATTGCATGGGCTGTGAATTTTTATAAACGTACACTAATCTAATAGTCATACAGAAATATTCTTTTTTTGGGGATATATGATTTACATATATACATTTAATTGCTCTGTGATAAATGCATAAAATACATAACATATTGATACGTATAAATATTTTTAATTTCACGTTTTCCCGTGCAGTGTTTATTTTTTTAGTCGAGTGCAAAAAAGTATCAGGAATAGGTAAATTTTAGATTTGTTTCTATAAAGCCTGAGGAGTGTAATGGGCTTGCTCTCACTTCCAAGGCGCTTTTTAGTAGCGCTTTGTAGGAGTTACAAAAAATATAAAAAATCCACTGGCTATACAGTCGGTAATGGAGAGACTACTAATGAAAAACTATATGATTCCTACCTTAATGGCTTCGGCTATTGCACTGGCTTCCACTACTTCATTTGCTGCGACTACAGTGACTATCGGTACTGTAAATAATGGCGACATGATTCGTATGCAAGAGCTATCTCCAGCATTCGAAGCTAAGTATCCAGATATCAAGCTGGAATGGGTAGTACTCGAGGAAAACGTTTTACGTCAACGCCTCACAACAGATATCGCTACCGGTGGTGGTCAGTTTGATGTGATGACAATTGGTATGTACGAAGCGCCCATCTGGGGGGCTAAAGGTTGGTTGGAGCCTGTCGGAGAGTTACCAGCAGATTATGATATAGATGATATTTTCCCATCGGTGAAGGATGGCATGACCGCGGACGGAAAATTGTTCGCACTCCCTTTTTATGCTGAAAGCTCTATGACGTATTACCGCACAGATCTTTTTGAAAAAGCGGGTTTGAGCATGCCTGAGCGTCCAAGCTGGGATCAAATGATGACTTTTGCTAAAACATTACATAAACCAGATGAAGAACAGTATGGCATCTGTTTGCGTGGTAAAGCAGGGTGGGGTGAGAACATGGCGTTGGTATCGGCTATGTCTAACTCGTTTGGCGCTCGTTGGTTTGATGAGCAGTGGCAACCAGAGTTTAACGGTGCTGAATGGAAGAATACTCTCAGCTTCTACGTAGATCTTTTAGGTAACTATGGACCTCCTGGTGCATCTTCTAACGGTTTTAACGAAAACCTAGCATTATTCAATTCTGGTAAATGCGCTATGTGGGTTGATGCGACGGTAGCGGGTTCTTTCGTGACTGATAAATCGCAAAGTCATATCGCTGATACGGTAGGTTTTGCTCTAGCACCTAAACAAGTGACTGAGCGCGGAGCAGGTTGGTTATGGGCATGGGCGTTAGCCGCTCCAGTGAGTTCGGATGCTAAAGACGCTGCTAAATCATTCATGACATGGGCAACGTCGAAAGAATACAGTGCTTTGGTCGCTGAAAAGTATGGCATTGCAAGCATTCCACCGGGTACTCGTCACTCTACGTATGAGAATAAAGAGTACATGGAAACGGCAAGCTTTGCGGCCATGACGCTGGAGTCGATGAACAAAGCGGATGCGGTTAACTCAACGCTGAAGCCTAAGCCATACATTGGTGTTCAGTTCGCAGCTATTCCTGAGTTCCAAGCAATAGGGACGCAAGTGGGTAAGGTCTTTGCTGGTGCATTAGCAGGTCAAATGTCGGTCGACGATGCTTTAAAAAGCGCGCAATCTGCGACTGATCGTCAAATGAAACGTGCGGGTTACTACAAGTAAGATTGCCTAACAATCATTACTGAGTAAGACGATGCGTCTTACAGTGAGGTCGAGTGGATTCCGTGCCCGACCTCACTGACACAATAAGAATCTTAAGAGCATATGCTATGAGTATCTCAAACCTGCAAGTCGATAAAGCGACAGGTGCAGAAGGGTCTGCTTTGTCTGTCAAAAGCCAAAATCGTCAGAAAAGCCGGATCAGCTTAGCGATGGTATCACCTTCCGTGCTGGTCTTGCTGGTCTGGATGATTGTTCCTTTGGCCATGACGATCTACTTCTCACTCATCCGATACAACCTGCTTTACCCAGGCGATGAGCCATTCGTTGGACTGGAAAACTACTACTACTTCTTAACCGATGAAGGTTTTGCTGCGGGTGCATTTAATACCCTGTATTTAGTACTGGCTGTACTGGTGATCAGCGTCGTGTTTGGCGTGCTTATCGCGGTGCTGGTGGATAATGAGTTCTGGGGGCGGGGGATTGTCCGTGTCTTGTTAATATCGCCATTCTTTATCATGCCGACTGTGAGTGCTTTGGTATGGAAGAATCTGTTGTTGCATCCAGTCTCGGGCGTTTTTGCTGCTGTCTGGCGGTTCTTTGGTGCTCAACCAATTGATTGGTTTGCTCAGTATCCGATGGGCGCCATTATTATGATCGTGTCTTGGCAGTGGGTGCCTTTTGCTGTGCTGCTGTTGATGACGGCAATGCAGTCATTGGATCAAGAGCAAAAAGATGCAGCGCGCTTAGATGGTGCAGGCCCCTTAGCTATCTTCTGGCATATTACATTGCCGCATTTGATGCGCCCGATCGCAGTCGTCATCATGATTGAGACGATTTTCTTGCTGTCCATATTTGCAGAAATATTTACCACTACCGGTGGCGGGCCTGGTTATGCAACAACGAACTTAGCTTTCTTGATCTATACCCAAGCATTACTTCAGTTTGATGTGGGTATGGCGTCAGCGGGTGGTTTGATTGCTGTCATTATTGCCAATATTGCCGCGTTTATATTAATACGCCTCATCGGCAAAAACTTAACTGATAAACCATAAGGCGGGGAGAGTAGAGATGTTAACACTGAAACAAACCCGTCAATTACGTACGGTATTATTAGGCACCTTAGGTTGGTTGGTCGCGTTGGTTGTCTTCTTTCCGATCTTTTGGATGATTCTTACCAGCTTCAAAACAGAAATTGAGGCGTTTTCTTCGCCACCTCAGTTGTTCTTTACGCCTACGCTAGACAACTATATTGAGATTAACGGTCGTAGTAGTTACCTAACGTATGCATGGAACTCTGTGGTCGTTTCATTTGGATCGACGTTTATCGGAATGTTGCTTGCGGTGCCAGCGGCATACTCGATGGCTTTTTTTGAGACTAAGCGCACAAAATCTACCTTGTTGTGGATGTTATCTACCAAAATGCTGCCACCGGTCGGTGTGCTCGTACCTATCTATCTACTATTCAAAGATTTCGGTTTGCTGGATACCCGTACGGGGTTGGTGATCATTTATACCTTAATTAACCTGCCTATCATGGTATGGATGATTTACACCTATTTCAAAGAAATCCCTAAAGACATTCTAGAGGCCGCTCGTTTGGATGGTGCTACGCCAATGCAAGAAATTGTGCGTGTATTACTGCCTATTTCAAAAGGAGGGTTAGCATCAACCGTACTACTAGCGTTGATTTTGAGTTGGAATGAAGCCTTTTGGTCGCTTAACTTAACGGCGTCTAGTGCTGCACCTTTGACGGCGCTGGTGGCTTCTTATTCAAGTCCTGAGGGGTTGTTCTGGGCTAAATTGTCCGCCGTTTCTACGCTTGCGTGTGCACCTATTTTGATCTTTGGTTGGCTTAGCCAGAAACAGCTAGTACGTGGCCTGTCCTTTGGTGCCGTGAAGTAGCGTTGTCCATCAAAATTCGATGAATATTTATGAGATGGTCCGAGTACCATCTCAGTAAGAAACGAGGTTTCTCATGTCTGATCTAAAAATAACAAATCTAAAAAAGAGCTTTGATGATGTCGATATTATCAAAGGCATCGATCTCGAAATTAACGACCATGAGTTTGTTGTATTTGTGGGGCCGTCCGGTTGTGGTAAATCGACTTTGCTACGTTTGATTGCCGGTTTGGAAGAAGTCAGCAGTGGCACTATTGCCCTTGATGGTGTGGATATCACGGATACAGCACCTGCTAAACGTGATTTAGCGATGGTGTTCCAAACGTATGCACTGTACCCGCACATGACAGTGCGTAAAAACATGTCATTTGCGCTGGATCTCGCCGGTATTGATAAAGCCGAAGTGGAGGCCAAGGTGTCTGATGCTGCTAAAATTTTAGAGCTAGACCACTTGCTAGAGCGAAAACCTAAAGCGCTATCGGGTGGTCAGCGTCAGCGTGTGGCTATTGGTCGTGCGATTGTACGCCACCCTAAAATCTTCTTGTTTGATGAGCCACTATCCAATTTAGATGCCGCTTTGCGCGTACAGATGCGTCTGGAGTTAGCGCGACTTCATCAAGATCTAAATGCCACCATGATCTATGTCACTCATGATCAGGTCGAAGCGATGACGCTTGCTGATAAAGTCGTGGTGCTTAATGGTGGCCATATTGAACAAGTAGGTAGCCCGCTGGAGCTCTATCATCACCCCATTAATAAATTTGTAGCAGGCTTTATAGGTACGCCAAAGATGGGTTTCCTTGATGGTGTGGTTGTATCGACAACGGAAGCGGGTGTCAAAATAAAAATCAGCAATGGCGCTCACTTTATAGTGCCAATTGATGGTCGTTCTTTACAAGAAGGTGACGCCGTAACCCTAGGGGTTCGTCCTGAGCATATAACGGTTACTGAACCTGAAAATAGTGCTTTCCAAGGGCGCTTAACCGTTTCTGAGCATTTAGGCGCTGATACTTTCTGCTATGTGGAAACGGATAATGGCGAGCCAATAACGGTGCGTGCACCGGGCGATTTCCAGGGGCGGTACGGGAAAACCGTTGGTCTGACATTCGCACTTCAGCATAGCCATTTATTTGATGCACAAGGTAAGGCGTTACCGCGTCTTGAATTGGCGTAATAGACCCAAGGGTTGGCGTCTGCGAGCCCTTTATTTGATATTAGTTCGATGCCCTTAAGGCCGTTATTTAGGTCTCTGAGTAGGCCCGAGGTACGTAAAATGAAAATAACACAAGCTGCATTATCCCTATTACCGGGTCACGTTATTAAACCCACTTATGATCGAGCGGCATCCTCAGCCGGAATCCTGCACTTTGGTGTGGGTGGTTTTCATCGCGCGCATCAAGCTATTTATACCGAGATGCTTTTAAACCAAGGAAAGGCACAAACTTGGCGCATCTGTGGAGCGGGTGTGCGAGAAGCGGATCGTGGTATGCGTGATGCACTCGCGGCACAAGACTACCTCTATACGCTTTACGAGCTTGGTGATAGTGATGACACCGAGATTCAGGTGGTCGGTGTTATTAATAACTTTTTAGTTGCACAGGATGACCGTACTACGCTGTTGGCGACATTGGCTTCTCCTGATATTCGTATTGTTTCGTTGACGGTAACAGAAGGTGGCTATTACACCGATGACAGTACCGGGCAGTTTAAGTCAGATCACCCAGAAATCTTGCATGATCTAGAGAATCCATCAGCGCCGGGTACGGTCTTTGGTTTGATAACCGAAGCCTTGGCGCGTCGTCGTGACGCCGGTATCGCGCCGTTTACGGTTATGTCGTGTGATAACGTTCCGCATAACGGCGATGTCGTTCGTAAAGCCTTACTGTGTTTTGCTGCGCTACGTGATAGTGATTTACATGATTGGATTTCGGAGCAGGTTACGTTTCCAAATGCGATGGTTGATCGAATTACACCTATGACCAGTAATGCCCATAAGCAGCAGTTGACTGATGAAACGGGTATCGAAGATGCGTGGCCAGTTGTGGCAGAACCTTTTTTGCAATGGGTAGTAGAGGATAAATTCTGTAATGGCCGTCCCGAGTGGGAAACGGTGGGAGTGCAGTTTACCGCTGATGTAACGCCGTACGAAGAAATGAAAATTGGCCTGCTTAATGGTAGCCATTTGGCGATGACTTATTTAGGTACCTTGCTTGGTTATGAGTTTGCTCACGAAACCATGGAAGACGATTTGTTACGTACCTATGTTCGTCAATATATGGATTTGGATGTCACACCACTGTTGGCTGATGTCCCTGGTATAGATTTGACCGACTATAAAGATACCTTGATTGAGCGTTTTTCAAATCGTGCAATCTGCGATCAGTTAACACGGATTTGCTCTGATGGTGCGGCTAAGTTCCCTAAGTTTGTGCTCACGACACTGCGTGGACAAATTAAAGCGGGTGTATCATTAGATCGCACGGCATTAATTATCGCTGCGTGGGCACATTATTTATCGGGTGTTGATGAACACGGTAAACCATACCCGATTATTGATCCGCAATTACCTGTATTAAAGCTGGCAGTGGCTGATCAAAAGCAGTTGATCTCTAATGTACTAGCTCTAGAGGATGTGTTTGGCACTGATATTCCCCAAAGCGCGGCCTTTGTCGAAGCGTTTACCCGTCAATTACAGCGCTTGCAGACCCAGGGTGTACACGCGACACTGAAGCAGATTTTAAGCGAGTAATTGAGTAACGGAGCTGTTGAATGAGTCTTACCCCTATAAAAATGTCAGCCGCTGTTTTTGATATGGATGGCCTATTGATCGATTCTGAGCCTGTATGGATGTCAGTTGAAGCGTCGATCATGAAGGACCTGTTCTCTATCGAACTCCACAAAGAGGATCTAATGCCCTATCAAGGGCGTAGTACTCTGGCGTTTTGTGAAGGGATGGCGCATCGATTTCCAGAAGCAGGTATCGATGTACATCATCTATGGTCCCGTTTGCTGGATCGCATGGGACAGATGATCACAACAGCGGCATTGTTACCGGGTGCTGAAGCGATTTTACACTGGTTTAGTGAGCGGGAAATTCCACTAACAATAGCGTCATCGTCGCCACGGCATTTTATTGAATCTGTTGTTGCTAAGCATCACCTACCCATACGGATGCTTACCTCAGGTACCGAGGTGAGGGTGTCTAAGCCGCACCCTGCTGTATTTGAGCTAAGTGCTCAGCGTTTAGGTTTTCCCGCTGAGAGCTGTGTTGTCTGGGAAGATTCAGTAAATGGTGTCATTGCAGGCAAAGCGGCCAGTATGGCGGTTATTGCTGTGCCTGATGCTCACCATCCTGCTCCTGACAAGTTTGCGATAGCGGACGCGTGCTATCCCTCGTTATTAGAATCGTTAGATCAACTTAATATGAATGGTTTTATTTGGCCGGTTGTTACTCGTTAAACGTGACCCGTGCGTGTTTGCAGGTAATATAGGCGTGTATGGATACCTAATCGAATTTAACTGCTTTTGGAGTACACATGAATTTATTAGAACAACTTAAATCCCTGAGTACGGTAGTAGCTGATACCGGAGAACTGGAAGCGATTCAGCGATTTAAGCCTGAAGATGCCACGACAAACCCATCACTGATTTTGAAAGCAGCGGAATCTGGCAGCTACGACGCATTGCTAAACGATATTGTAACTGATGTGAATGGGCTTGGCTTAAGCAAAGAAGCGGCACTTGAAGAAGTAAGCGACCGTTTGATTGTGGCGATGGGGATAGCGATCCTTGAACATGTACCTGGGCGTGTATCGACCGAAGTTGATGCGCGCTTATCATTTGATCAAACAGCGAGCTTAACTAAAGCGCGTAAGTTGGTTGGTCTCTATGAAGAAGCGGGTGTAAGCCGCTCACGTATTCTTATCAAGCTGGCAGCCACATGGGAAGGTATTCGAGCAGCTGAAATTCTCGAAAAAGAGGGCATTCAATGTAACCTCACGTTGATCTTTAGCTTTGCACAAGCACAAGCCTGTGCGGAAGCGGGTGTTTACCTGATTTCTCCCTTTGTTGGTCGTATTCTGGATTGGTTCCGTAAAGCGAACCCTGAAACAAATTACCTACCGGCTGAAGAGCCGGGCGTAGAATCTGTTTCGCGTATTTTTCAGTATTTCCGTCAGCAGGGTTACCCAACCGTTGTTATGGGAGCAAGCTTCCGTAATGCAGGCGAAATTATTGCGTTAGCAGGTTGTGATCGTTTGACTATTAGCCCTGCTTTGCTAGAAGAGCTTGCATCAACTGAAGGCGTGTTGAAAGCAGCGCTAGTTGCGAGTGAATCGAAACCAGCACAAGTGTCAGCATTGACTGAGCCGGCTTTCCGTCATGCATTAAACGCTGATGCAATGGCAACCGAAAAGTTAGCAGAAGGCATTCGTGGCTTTGAAAAAGATCAAGGGAAACTAGAAACCTTAATACTTAACCGCTTGGGGTAAGTGTTTAGATTTACGCGCAATAATAATCATAAGAGGGCGCTTACATGTATGTTGGTGTTGATTGCGGTACGCAAGGTACCAAGGTCGTCATTGTGGATACAGAACAAGGCAGCGTGCGTGGTGAAGGCTACGCACCTCATGCGCTGATCAGTGACGCTAATGGTCGAAGAGAGCAATCTCCTACATGGTGGACGGAAGCTTTTTTAGAGGCGTATCGTCTCGCTGTTGAGCACGCCGGTATTGATACCGGTTTGATTCGAGGTATCGGCGTATCGGGCCAGCAGCATGGTTTAGTCGTGCTCAATAAGCAGGGCGAAGTGATTCGCCCTGCAAAGCTGTGGTGCGATACGGAAACCGCCCCAGAGAATGCTGAATTGCTGGCGCTTTTAGGAGGTGAGTCGGGCTCAATCGATCAGTTAGGTTTAGTGGTGGCGACCGGTTATACCTTATCGAAACTGCTGTGGCTTAAAAAGAACGAGCCAGATAACTTTGCGGCGATTGCGCATATCTTATTACCTCACGATTATCTCAATTATTGGCTAACAGGGCAGTTAGCGGCTGAATGCGGTGACGCATCAGGAACAGGCTATTTTGATGTACGAACCCGTCGCTGGAATACTAACGTATTGGCGTTGATTAGCCCTGACGGGCAGTTAGCTGAAGCGTTACCGCCTTTAATCCCAGCAGAGCAGGCGGTGGGTAAGGTTCGTGTTGAACTAGCTAAGGGAATGGGGCTGTCGGATGATGTCATCGTCTCCTCAGGCGGTGGCGATAATATGATGGGAGCTATCGGCACAGGTAATATTGGCGACGGTGTTGTGACTATGAGTTTGGGGACATCGGGTACGATTTACGCATACTCATCCGCAGAGCCTGCTCAATTGCACCCATCCATAGCGCCTTTTTGTTCTTCTAGTAATGGTTGGTTACCCCTTATATGTACGATGAATCTAACGGGTGCGGCTAACCAGATGCGTGAAACGCTTGGGCTCACCTTAGACGAGTTTAATCAACGCATTGCTGACACGCCCATTGGTGCTGACGGCTTAACGATGTTGCCTTTCCTCAGTGGTGAGCGCGTACCTGCCTTGCCCGATGCGACGGGTAGTTTGCTGGGACTTAATATGCAGAACATGACGCCGGGGCATTTGTGCCGCGCCGTTGTTGAGGGGACTTCTTTTACGTTGCGTTACGGGCTAGACCGGTTACGTGAATCGGGGATTCGTAGTGAGACTATTCGCTTAATTGGCGGTGGCGCTAAAAGCCCAGTGTGGCGTCAATTAATAGCCGATGTGATGAACACTCGCGTGGTTTGCCCAGCGAGTAGCGAAGCGGCCGCATTAGGAGGGGCTATTCAGGCTGCCTGGTGTCATCGGCATGCACAAGGTCAGCCAGTGCCCTTAGCTGATCTATGTGAGGAGCTAGTAGCGATGAATGATTCGCAAGCAATAGAACCTAATCCGGTTGCTGTTGATGCCTATGAACAGGCTTATCAGGCTTATTTGGCTGCTATAGCCGCGCATCATCCAGATGCGGGAGTGAGCCATGGCCTCGCGTAATAATGTACAGCTAGATACCTCGTTTAAATTAGAGCTGGAATTATCAGATTCTCATTACTCGGGTTCTGTGCGTTATTTGCAGCACGGAGCCGACTCGCCATTAATTCGTTGGCACTGCCATAAAGAATATGAACTGCATTTGATCGTCGCGACATCGGGAAAAATGTTTATCGGTGATTACATCGGGAATTTTAGCCCCATGCACCTTGTGCTCACCGGGCCACATCTTCCCCATAACTGGATTAGCCGGCTAGATGAAAGTGAAGAGGAACCCGCGCCACTGCGAGATATGTTGTTACAGTTCTCAGGCGATTTTATTCAGCAGTGTAAAGCGGTCATGCCGGAAATGAGCATGGTTGATGAGCTGCTAAAAAAAGCCAGTGTCGGTATCTTGTTTGAGCACAGTGTAGCGTTAGACGTTGAGCCTCTATTTAGACAGGCTTCTCAAACGAGTGGCTTTAGCCGTTTAGTGCTGTTTTTCAGTATTATCGAGCGTTTAGCCCGCGAGAAAGATTATCGCTTACTGTCTTCTACATCCTTTGATCCCTTACTGGATGAATCGGCCATTGATCGTGTAAACGTAGCTGTTAACTACATTATGCAGCATTATCAAGCGGGTCTGACCTTAGAGGATGTCGCCAGCGAAGTGGGCATGAAACCAACGTACTTCTCTAAATTCTTTAAGCGTAGTACGGGTATTCGTTTTATAGAGTTTGTAAATAATCTGAGGATTAACCGGGCATGTGAGCGGTTAGTAGGCACCACTGAGTCGATAACCGATATCTGCTTCCAAGTAGGCTTTAACAACATAGCAAATTTTAATCGTCGCTTTGCAAGCTTGAAAGGTATGACGCCTTCCGACTATCGAAAGCAGGCCGCGATGCGATATTACCGCCCTGGAGGTTCTATGCAGGTGCCTCAAAACGAATAGCGAGTGCGCTAATGGATAAGATTTCTTTAACACCATGGCTGGTTTTTAGGCGTGTTAATTGGGGCGTGCGAAATACAAAAGAAGGTTGTAGGAGACGATGTTTTTCTTGGTCTTCCATTTTTACAAGATTCTCGAATCATAGCGTTTGCTGTCGAGAGTAAAAATGGTGGTGGGAGATGGATTCGAACCATCGAAGCTTGCGCGTCAGATTTACAGTCTGATCCCTTTGGCCACTCGGGAACCCCACCACAAGAGGGGGCGAATAATAGAGATAAAAGCAGGCTATGTAAATGCTTTTGTAGGGTTTTTTAATCTATTTTTTCACATGAAATTTACGATCAATATATTATGCGAAGTTGAAAAAAATTCTTAATATTTTTGTCATATAGCCGCTACTCCCATGAGCGCTGGCGTTGACCTAAATATGGGACAAATCTGCATAGATTATGTCGAAAATCAAGAGTTGAAATAAAGGCATTTTTCTCTATATTTAGTGCCTGATTTTTCTGGTTGTACAATATCTAGTGTTTATGACGTAGTTAAGACACTACTGTTACTTAGTCTTAATAACGCGTTAATAGCAGCCACGATTTTTTAAAAATCAAGAAAAAACTGCAATTTTATTAGTCTTTATCTTTTGTGGGGAATAGCTTCGGTATGCAGCAGAATTTGATGGTTACTAAACGAGATGGACGACGTGAACCGATAGACCTCGAGAAAATTCATCGAGTCGTTATCTGGGCCGCTGAGGGATTAGATCAAGTCGCACCATCAGAAGTAGAACTCAAATCGCACATACAGTTTTATGAAGGCATCACTACATCAGACATCCATGAAACCCTGATTAAGTCAGCGGCTGATCTGATTTCTGAAGCGGCCCCTGATTACCAGTATTTGTCGGCACGTCTGGCTATTTTCCACCTTCGTAAGCGTGCTTTTGGTAGCTATGAGCCGCCGCACTTGTTTGATCATGTAGCGGCAATGGTTGAGTCAGGCCGTTATGACAAGCACCTAATGGAAGATTACACCCGTGAAGAGTTTAATGAGCTGAACGAGTATCTCGATCATGCTCGTGACATGAACTTTAGCTATGCAGCCGTGAAACAGTTGGAAGGTAAGTACCTTGTCCAAAACCGCGTAACGGGTGAAATTTACGAAAGCCCACAGATTCTTTATATGTTGGTATCTGCTTGTTTGTTTGCGTCTTACCCGAAGGATACGCGCTTGGATTACGTCAAGCGTTTTTACGATGCGACATCCCTGTTTAAATTGTCTTTACCGACACCGATTATGGCTGGAGTGCGTACACCAACGCGTCAATTTAGTTCGTGTGTATTGATCGAATGTGGCGATAGTCTCGATTCGATTAACGCAACCGCTAGCTCTATTGTTAAGTACGTGTCTCAGCGTGCGGGCATTGGTATTAACGCGGGCCGCATTCGTGCGATTGGTAGCCCTATTCGCAATGGCGAAGCCTTCCACACGGGATGTATTCCTTTTTATAAGCACTTCCAGACGGCGGTTAAATCGTGCTCACAGGGGGGCGTGCGCGGTGGTGCAGCTACTTTGTTCTATCCGATTTGGCACTTGGAAGTTGAATCTCTATTGGTTCTAAAGAACAACCGCGGCGTTGAAGAAAACCGTGTACGTCATTTGGACTACGGTGTTCAGTTAAACAAGCTTATGTACCAACGTCTGATTAAGGGGGGTGATATTACGCTGTTTAGCCCGCACGAAGTGCCCGGTTTGTATGATGCTTTCTTTGCTGACCAAGAGGAATTTGAGCGTCTGTATGTGAAGTACGAGCAGGATGACAGTATTCGCAAGCGTACAATCAAAGCGGTTGAACTGTTTGGTTTGTTAGCCTCGGAACGTGCGTCGACTGGTCGTATCTACATTCAGAATGTTGACCATTGCAACACGCATAGCCCGTTTGATCCGGCTGTGGCACCGGTTAAGCAGTCTAACTTATGTCTTGAGATAGCCTTACCCACTAAGGCGATGGAAGACGTGAATGATCCAAATGGTGAAATCGCACTTTGCACACTATCGGCATTTAACCTTGGTGCGTTAGAGAACTTGGATGAGCTGGAAAACTTATCAGACCTGATTGTGCGTGCGCTGGATAACTTGCTGGATTACCAAGATTACCCAATCCCTGCCGCATTTAATGCGACAGAAAACCGCCGCACATTAGGTGTGGGTGTCACGAACTTTGCGTATTACCTGGCTAAAAACGGTGTTCGTTACTCCGATAGCTCAGCTAATGGCTTGGTGCATCGCACATTTGAGGCCGTCCAGTACTTCTTGCTGAAAGCCTCTAATGAGTTGGCTAAAGAGAAAGGGCCTTGCCCGCTCTTTAACGAAACAACGTACGCTAAAGGTATTTTGCCAATTGATACTTACAAGCGCGAAGTCGATGAGTACTGCGATGAGCCATTACAGTACTTTTGGGAGACGCTACGTGAAGACATCCGTGAATTCGGTTTGCGTAACAGTACGCTAACAGCCTTGATGCCATGTGAGACCTCCTCGCAGATTACTAACTCGACGAATGGTATTGAACCACCGCGTGGCTTTGTCTCGGTTAAAGCAAGTAAAGACGGCATCATGAAGCAAGTAGTACCTGAGTATTCAACGCTGAAAGATTCGTATGAGTTGCTTTGGTCAATCCCTTCTAACGAAGGTTATTTGCAGTTGGTAGGCATTATGCAAAAATTTGTTGACCAGTCTATTTCGGCCAATACAAATTATGACCCAACCATGTTCCCGGGCGACAAAGTGCCCATGAAGCAACTATTAAAAGATTTACTGACGGCTTATAAATATGGCCTTAAAACGCTGTATTACCACAACACCCGTGATGGGGCGAAGGACGAGCAAGATGACGGTGGCTGCGAAGGCGGCGCCTGCAAGCTGTAATGTAGCATTCATGAGTACCGGTGATGGGGGCTTTACTCCTTTACCGGTTACTTCTTCTTTTTCAGTCTCTCTTACGCTGTATAGATAACTATGTCCTATTCTACATTTAATCCATCCAATCATGATGCGACGCTCGAACCTATGTTTTTTGGCAGAAGTGTTAACGTGGCGCGTTATGATAAGCAGAAATACCCTATTTTCGAAAAGTTGATCGAAAAGCAGCTTTCGTTCTTTTGGCGTCCTGAAGAGGTCGATTTGAGTAAAGACCGTAAGGACTTTATGAACATGCCAGAGCATGAAAAGCACATTTTCTTGAGTAATCTGAAGTACCAGACCTTGCTCGATTCTGTACAGGGACGGTCGCCTAACGTTGCTTTTCTGCCGATAGTTTCATTACCAGAGCTGGAAACATGGTTTGAAACATGGGCGTTTAGCGAGACGATACACAGCCGTTCTTATACACATATCATTCGTAACATCATTACAGAGCCTTCTGAGGTCTTTGATAAGATTGTTACGAATGAGGAAATAGTAAAGCGCGCTGAATCAGTAACACGCTTATATGATGAGCTGATCGAACTGAATACGGTGTACTCGATCCATGGTGAAGGTATACATACCTTCAATGGCCGTGTGCATGATACCTCTATGCGTAACCTCAAGAAGAAGCTGTACCTGACACTGGTTTCTGTCAATGTGTTAGAAGCGATTCGTTTCTACGTGAGCTTTGCGTGCTCATTTGCATTTGCAGAGCGCGCTATTATGGAAGGCAACGCTAAAATTATTAAGCTTATCGCTCGTGATGAAGCGTTACATTTGACGGGCACTCAGCATATGTTGAATTTGCTTGCGTCAGGCAGTGATGACCCTGAGTTTAAATCGATTGCAGAAGAGTGTCGTGAAGAGGCGCTTGCCATCTTTGCAGAAGCGGCTCAGCAAGAGAAAGAGTGGGCGCAGTACTTATTTAGTGAAGGCTCTATTATTGGTCTAAATGCTCAAATCTTAAGTGATTACGTTGAGTACATCACTAATGTGCGTATGAAAGCGCTAGGCTTTGGCGAGATGTTTCCCTCAAAACAAAACCCATTACCTTGGATGAATGCTTGGTTAATCAGTGATAACGTCCAAGTCGCTCCACAAGAGTCTGAAATCAGCTCGTATTTGGTTGGACAAATTGATAACGAAGTTGGTGACGGTGATTTTGACGATTTCGATTTCTAGGTGACAGGTATGTCGATTCCACGCATTAAAGTTAATCTATTTCATACGTTTTACTATCAGTATGAACCAACGGTCCTCGATTCATTAGAAGCGCAAGAGATACCGGCTCCTTACAGCTGTCGCGGTGGTTACTGTGGCTCTTGTAAGGTGCGTTTAATTGATGGTGAAGTGGAGTACGTACAAGAGAGTTTGGTTGATCTTAATGATGACGAAATTTTAACTTGTTGTTGTGTTCCTAAAACGCATATAGAAATAGAGTTGCCTGAGGACTGATGTCGCGATAGTTAATGATGTTATTACACCGTATTAGCATATCGCTATATATCGTAAGTACTCGATTCTGCTTTTCACATCTTTTACATTGCTTTTTATCTTCTATTCACATTTGTAATGAAAAGTTATCTACAGTGCGTTGATTTTGTTCATAAGTCACTTCTAAAAAGCTATTCTTTCCCAAAATCAACAGTATTTAACAAAGAAAATCTATTTTTTTTGAGTTAATCCACATGTAATTATTACAGAACGTCTCTGTACAGAAAAACAAGCTTATTATTATAAAAAATTATCTTGATTAGTGTAACCTATTGTTTTTATTGTTAATTATTGGGTTGGTTGAAAATCGTTCAATTTGTAGAAAGGCCAGTAAATACGGGGGCTAGAGCAATCTACTAAAAAGATACCAACAAAGTTATCCACAGTTATTGGGGAAAAGTGTACAGACTGTAATATTGGGGGTGTTTTTAGCCTGCGGGCTCTGTTTTATCTTTAAATTCACATAGATCTTCGATCATACAGCTACCGCATTTAGGTTTACGCGCCGTGCATACATAACGGCCATGAAGGATCATCCAATGATGTGCATCGATTAAGAAAGGCGTAGGGATAAACTTCAGTAGCTGTTTCTCTACTTCGACTACGTTTTTACCGGGTGCTATTCTAGTTCGGTTCGCAACGCGGAATATGTGGGTATCAACTGCCATGGTGGGATGTCCAAAGGCGGTATTGAGAACAACGTTAGCGGTTTTTCGGCCAACGCCAGGTAGCGCCTCTAGTGCTTCGCGATCATCAGGTACAACGGAGTTATGAAGCTCTACCAGCATCTTACACGCCTTGATGACATTCTCTGCTTTGCTATTAAATAAGCCAATTGTCTTGATGTAGGTTTTAAGCTCATCAACACCTAGTGCATAAATGCCTTCTGGAGTATTAGCAACAGGATAAAGCTTGCGGGTGGCCTTGTTCACGCTAACATCTGTTGCTTGAGCGGAAAGAATAACGGCGATCAGTAGCTCGAAGGGGGTGGTGTACTCAAGCTCCGTTTTCGGATGTGGATTGTCGGCTTGCCAACGACTAAATATGGCGAATCTTTTATCTTTGTTCATAGTTTTTTAGGTAGTTGGGTAGACAGGGCGTTAGCTTTCGGGCACTAATAAGGTCATTTTATTACGGCCGTTTTCTTTTGATAGGTAGAGTGCTTGGTCGGCCATTTTTATCCATTGTTCGTGTGTCTGAAAAATAGGGTGCACTTCAGTAAGGCCCATACTGACTGTATAAGTGATCACATGCTCATCAACTGACACCCTAGCTTCAGATATAAGCTCTTGAATTCTATCGACTACATTCTGTGCCTTGCGGGCTGTTGTACCAATGAGCAATAGACCAAACTCCTCACCACCATAGCGCCCTACATAGTCGGTTGCTCGCGTAGCTTCCCGAAGGATATAAGCGAGGTTTTTAAGTACGGCATCCCCTGCTAGATGCCCATACTGGTCGTTTACCTTTTTAAAGTGGTCTATATCAAGCATGATCAATGCAGAAGTCGTTAAACTGCGCGCGTAGCGCGCAAACTCATCTTTAAGGCGGCTCTCCCAAAAGCCGCGATTATACAGACCTGTTAGTTGATCAGTTTCACTCAGTGTTCTCAGTTGCTGGTTAGCTGACTCGAGTCCTTTTCTACTGAGTGCGGCATCGGTGACATCATAAATGAGGATAGCGACTTGTTCGATTCGTCCAGAGGGCGATGCTAGCGGGATAAGGGTAACATTTTGGTACATAACTGGCGCTAGGCCAGTAATAGGGCGATAGCTCTTAAACTTAAATAAGTAGGGTCTTTGTTCCCAGGTAATAAATGATCGGTTCTTTAATAAGAAAACAGAGTCAACTTTGTGTTTAAACCATTGTACCGGCAGCTCAGGAAAACGATCAAACACGTTTTTTTCGTAGACCTCTTTATACAACAGGCTTGAGTGGTTCTCCATAAACTGGTTCCAGAGCATTATGCGATACTCTCGGTCCAGAACAAGAACACCGACATCAAGAGTTTGAAGTAGGCTAAGTTGTTGGTGTAACTCGGTAACGCTATAGTCGTCAGTGCTCATAAGGACTCGAAAAATTTAGCTCGGTTGTTCATGGCATCTAATGAATCTTCAGTAAAGAGTAGCAGAAGATCGCAACTAATCGTTTGTTCGCCGATCCGGTAACCAATCTCAATGGATAGCGTTTTTTCCCAGCCTTGATCGCTTCTTTCCATATCTGGCATGTTGCCATGGAGCCCGATAATGGAGGGCGGTCCTTGACTAAAACTAATATCAAGTTGCAATGCAAGGCTGTTAATAAAGGCGCCACTAAGCACATTGGCAAGATCAATAAGTATCTCGCGTTCGGCTTCAGGTGTCAGTGCATCGTCATAGCGCATAAGGTTGGCCATATCTTGGATGCTTGTTTCAGTAAATAGCAGTAAAGCTTCCCCTGCTATGCCAGAGCCTACAAACCCTTGGCTAACGGTCGCGCTAGCCTCCCGCTGAATGTGGGTTTGCAATGTCATGGCGAGCTCGTTAATAGTGATCAACTGAACTCTAGGAATAGGCAGGTGTATAAACACCCCTAAAAGGCGTGCCAGTCGGTCGCCTGCACGTCCCATAGCAACATTAGCTATCTCTTGGTAATAGCTCTGTAAGTCTATCGCGGTACTGACGGGCGTGCTGTGTGTTTGATTAGCTGACTCTGGACTCAGTTCTTTGAGGAGGCCATATTGATGAAGAATATCACTAACTATTTGTTCATTAATGGGTTTTTTGATGAAGTCCAGCGCGCCAAGTGATTTTACTCTCTTGGCCGCGTCTGGCTGGATATCACCGGATACTACCAGAATAAGTGTTTGTAAGTCGTCACGAATGATGCGCTCTAATACTTGATAGCCATCCATGATAGGCATGTTTAAGTCTAAGAAGATAAGATGGCCTAAACCATTGTGAATGGCCTCTAGTGCTTCAAGTCCATTAGTAGCAAAAGTAATGCTTACATTCCAACCTTGTAATGACCTAGCCATTTGTTTTCTTGCGAGTAAGGAGTCATCGCAAATGACAACAGGAATCGGCTTATTCAAATGTTACCCTCGATCATACTCTATTATTTTTTTTTATAAATTACAGATTAAGGTAGCTAATAATTTAAAAGAATCAACTATCTGTTTATAGTCTAGTCTAGCTGATTTGTCCTGTAACCCTAACGCGACGACTTTCCGTAGGCGCTTTCTCTACCATGCGGCTTGCTACTCGCTTTTTAGTCCGAGCATCGATAATATTTTTTATGGCTATCAGTAGGCCTAAACCAACAAAAGCCCCCGGCGGCAAAATAGCGAAAAGGAAGCCTTTATAATCGTGAATTAATGTGATCTTCCAGTTTTCAGCCACAGGCCCGAGTAATAATTGCATATTGGCAAATAGCGTACCTGATCCGAGAGCTTCTCGCAGTCCGCCTAAAACAACCAGCACTAGTGTAAACCCTAAGCCCATCATGAACCCGTCAAGCACCGAGGCTTGTACCGGGTTTTTAGAGGCGAAGGCGTCAGCCCGGCCCATGATGACGCAATTAGTAACGATCAGCGGGATAAAGATACCTAATATTAAATAAAGCTCATAGGTAACGGCCTGCATAAGTAATTCTATGACGGTTACAAAAGCAGCAATAATCATCACAAATACGGGTAGCCGTACAGCATCTGGTACAAATTTACGGAATACTGATACAGTGAGGTTCGAGCCTGTTAGCACAAGCGTGCTAGCTAGGCCTAAGCTTAATGCATTGACAACAGATGCCGTGACAGCGAGTAAAGGGCACAGCCCTAAAAGCTGAACTAGAGCCGGGTTATTTGTCCATAAACCGTCAGTGGTGATTTTGCGGTAATCGATACTCATGATGCATCCTCACGGGTTGGCGGGCTGGCAATTAATTCAGGTACTACTAATAGTTCTTCGCGGTTGAGTTCAAAAAACTGTAATGCGCGGGCTACTGCGCCGACCATTGCGCGCGGAGTAATGGTTGCACCGGTAAACTGGTCAAATTGGCCACCATCTTTTTTGACAGCCCATGATGTGTCGATTGATCCATCGAGGTGCTTACCATTGAAGCTGAGTATCCACTCGGATTTTTTCAGATCAATTTTATCACCGAGTCCAGGTGTTTCTTGATGAGCTAATACGCGGACGCCAGCAACTGAAGCATCAGCGTTAATACCAACAATCAAACTAATATCGCCAGAATAACCGTCAGGCGTTTTCACGGGCAAGATGACCGCTGTTACTTTATCATCTTTTTGCGCTTGGTAGATGCCTGCGGTTTCATAACCAAGTTCTGGTGCAGGAATATAAATTTTGCTGCTTAGCAAATCGTTATCAATGTTTGATTTAGGAATAATTTGATACAAAGCGCTCGCTTCTTCTTTGCGGCGGTTTTCTGTAATCGTGTCTTTTGTTAATACTTGAGTCACTGCAATGAGCCCTGCTGTGACAATAGCAAATATGGAGATGCCGAGCGTATTTTTGCGTAATGAACTTATGAGTTCCATATAGCTACTCCTTCATGCCGCGATTGGCCGATTTATGACCGTACGTACGAGGTTGGGTATATTGGTCAATAAAGGGCGCTGCTAGGTTCATAATGAGTACACTAAACGCTACGGCATCAGGGTAGTTGCCCCATGTTCGAATGACGAAAATTAGGAGGCCGATGCCTGCGCCATACCAAATTTTGCCAATATTACTGGTCGCTGCTGATACAGGATCAGTCGCAATGAAGAAAGCGCCAAACACGGTAGCACCGACTGTTAATTGAAAGATGGGACTTGCGTAGTTATCGGGTGAAATCGCGAAAAATAAGAGTGAAATAACTCCCAAAGATAGGAGTAACGATGCGGGTGTATGCCAAGTGAATATTTTTTTGTAGAGTAAAAATATCCCACCCATCAAATAAGCGGCGCTGACGGCATGCCATGCACCGATATTAGCCAGCACAGGTGAATCTCGCCACACTTCAGTTGTTGTCATGCCAGCGCGGTGACGCATTTCATCCAAAGGTGTTGCCGAAGTAAATGCGTCAGCAGTTGCCTGCCAACCTCCGAAAATAACGTGAAGGGTGTCTGGGAAGCTGAGAACTTGCCAGCCATCGCCCGCTTGCATAACAAAAGGGGCTGTCCATCGAGTCATTTCAATAGGGAATGAAATAAGCACGAGGGCATAGGCAATCATTGCCGGGTTAAAGGGGTTTTGACCCATGCCACCGTACAGTTGTTTGGCGATAACTATTGCGACAAAAACAGCAACAGCTATTAACCACCAAGGTGCGAAAGGTGGTAGTGATAATGCGAGTAGCACAGCAGTGACTAAGGCACTGTAATCTTTTAAGTAAAAAGATACAGGGCGCTTTCGTGCCTTTACGCATAATGCCTCAAATAGAAGTGCAAGGCTGCATGCCAGTACTAGGTTAATTAACGTGCCCCAGCCAAAGAAAAAAGTCATCGCACAGATGCCTGGCAAGGTTGCCAAGATGACCAAGCGCATGACCTCAGAGGTGCCGGCTGGTTTGTGAACGTGTGGTGATGTCACTCGTATTAGCGCCATAGCGTTAATGCATCCTACTCAAATTGGCTCAGGGTTTTGTTTAATTGTTCAGCGTGCTGTTGTGCTGCAAGAAGCGATGCTTCAAGTGACGCTGCTTCAACGCCGGGTTCGGCTTCGTGATGTCTCTTGATAGCTCGCTCGGCTTTGGTGACGGCGGCGCGCGCCATGGCAGCATCAATTTTTAATTGCTTGAGGTCGATGCCTTTGGCTGCTGCATCAGCCTGCTGTTTAGCTTCAATGGCGTCCAGTGCGTGCTTTGCATCGTTGTGCAATGTGGTTAAGCGAGCGATTTCTTCTTTCAGCGCCGTTGCTTCTTGCGAATCAACATCGGTTTCACTTAGCGTTTTCTCTGCCTTTTTTAGTTTGGTGCGCATGATCGACACATTTTGTTTGAGTGCTTTCATATCTACCGGTGTTGCTTCTTGGGTTGCAGCTGTCGGGCTTTCCACTGCGCTATTTGCTTCCGTATCATACGCTTGTTGGGCGGTTTGATATTTGGCAATTAGTTTTTCGACGCCGGCCTTCATCTTGTCAGCAGCGGGACTACCCGATGCAATAGCGTTGGCCAGAGCCTTTTCGGCTTTTGCTAGTGTGGCTTTCGCTTTTTCGACGTCTTCTTTTAATCCTTGAAGTTTAGGGCTTTCCCCCGGCACAGTCGCGTTGTTGCTTTGTTCCGCTGCTTCAAAAGCCTTCTGAGCAGTGGCGGCTTTTGCCTCTAGTTCGCTAAGCGTTGAACGTAGTTCAATAATGCCATCTTGTCCCTTATCTTCCGCATTTTTAAGGGCTTGCTGTGCTTTTTTAAGTTTGGTGCGAGCAACGGCTGCTTGTGTTTTTAGCTGTTTTAGGTCAGGCGCCGCTGGAGTGCTAGTGGCAGCGGTCTTCTCTGCTGTTTCAAATGCGTTTTGTGCATCGCTGGATGCTTTTTCAGCTTGTTGGAGTTGCAGTCCGAGTTCGGCAATATCACCCGTACCGTCGGCTTGCGCTTTGTCGAGAGCTGTTTGTGCTTTCTTAAGTTTCGTGCGTGCAATGGCGGCTGCTGTTTTGAGTTTTTTAAGCTGATCGGCTGGAGTGCTAGGGGAAGCAGTTGGCTCTGGAGTAGGAGCATCTTGTTTGGCTTTTTGAGCTTTAGCCGCTTGTTCGGCTCGTTCGCGTCGGCGATTTTCTTTGTCGACTTTTTCTTGTTCTAGGCGCGCTTGGCGCGCTTCAAAGCGTTGCCGAGCTTGTTCAGCTTTACGTTGTTCTGCTTCTTCTTCGCGGATCTCATTTTTGGCGTATCGGTAATACTGCACCAATGGGATGTTGCTAGGGCACACGTAAGAGCAGGCGCCGCATTCGATGCAGTCAAATAGATTATGATGCTTCGCTTTGTCTAGTTCACGGCTTTTGGCAAACCAATGAAGCTGCTGAGGCAGCAGTTCCGCAGGGCAAACTTGTTCGCATAAGCCACACCGAATACAGGCCAATGCTGGCGGGGCCGGTGGCATTTCTTCGTTGGTAGCCGCAATAATACAGTTGGATGTTTTGATGACCGGGATTTGTCGGTCGTCAATGGTGAAGCCCATCATAGGGCCACCCATGACTAAGCGGCTTAGCTTGTTTTCTTGAAGGTCGGCTGTCTTTAATAAAGTCTCGAAAGGTGTGCCGATTAAGGCTTCCACATTTTGTGGTTTCTTAACGGCATCGCCCGTTACCGTAACGATGCGAGATATTAAAGGAATGCCATGGATTACTGCGTTATGAATAGCGGCCGCTGTACCGACGTTTTGGCAAACAATACCGACATCGGCAGGTATTTTTCCGTTAGGGACTTCTACGCCAGTCAGCAGTTTGATGAGCTGCTTTTCGCCACCTGAAGGGTATTTAGTAGGTACGACCGCGATATCAATTGATATTGAGCTGTTGCGTACCGCTTCTTCTAGTACGCGAATGGCGTGAGCTTTATTGTCTTCAATTCCAATCAGTATATGGGTAGGTTTTAACAGGTAATTGATGATTTCAATACCGCTGACGACCTGATCGGCACGTTCGCGTAGTAGCATATCGTCGGCTGTGATATAGGGTTCGCACTCGGCTGCGTTGATAACCAAGGTGTTAATAATGTGATCATCACCCAAGTGTAGTTTTACATCGGTTGGGAAGCCTGCGCCGCCCATGCCAGAAACGCCGTGGTGACGAATATAGTCAATTAACTCGCCTCTTTTAATCTGCGTGTAGTCCGATAGACCTTCGTGGTCGATCCACGTATCTAAGCCGTCTGTTTCGATCACAATGCAAGGCGCACTTAATCCCGAAGCGTGAGGGACGGGCTTAGGGCCGACCTCTATAATTGTGCCGGATGATGGCGCGTGAATTGAGGTGCTGATCTTGCCTTGGGCTAGTGCAATTTCTTGCCCTTTTAGTACGTGCTGACCCGGCTTAACGCAAGGCTTAGCGGGTGCGCCAATGTGTTGTTGCAGTGGCACTGTTAAGTGGGATGGAATAGGTGCAAGACGAATAGGTGCACGTGTTGATTGTTTTTTGTTTTCGGGTGGATGGATGCCACCATGGAAGGCGAAAATTTTGCCCATTATGCTGCGCCTCGCTGCTCACTTCCTCGGCCGGAATCGGTTGCAATTAACGCAATGCCTGGCACGGGCTGCTCCCATTTCCACGTATTGAGTGTGGTGGGGATGGGTAACATATCAATGCAATCAACAGGGCATGGCTCTACGCATAGATCACAGCCTGTGCATTCAGTGGTAATAACGGTATGCATTTGCTTAGCTGCACCGACAATTGCATCGACAGGACACGCCTGAATGCACTTAGTGCAACCGATACATTCATCTTCTCGGATATAGGCTATTTTTTTTACTTGTTCTTCGCCATGCTCTGAATCAAGTGGTACGGCTTCTACATCAAGGAGGTCAGCCAAGGCTTCTATTGTGCTTTGGCCGCCAGGAGGACATTTGTTGATGGCGTCGCCATTAGATATCGCTTCGGCATAAGGGCGGCAGCCCGGATATCCGCATTGTCCGCATTGTGTTTGCGGTAGGATATCGTCGATTTGGTCGACAATAGGATTGCCTTCCACTTTGAATTGGACGGCTGCATAACCCAGTATTAAGCCGAAGACTACGGCTAATCCGAGTAATACCAAAATGGCAATTAAAACGGCACTCATTGTTAACACCTATTAAAACGAGACGAGGCCGGTAAAGCCCATAAATGCTAATGACATCAATCCCGCGGTCACCATACCAATTGCGGCACCACGAAAAGGTACGGGTACATCCGCTACGGCAATACGTTCGCGAATGGCTGAGAACAGGATAAGCGCTAATGAAAAACCAACCGCCGCGCCAAATCCGTAGAAGATCGACTCCATAAAACCGTTTTGTTTTTTGATGTTCAACAGTGCAACACCTAAAACAGCGCAGTTAGTCGTGATCAGCGGTAAAAAAATCCCCAGCACTTTATGGAGCAGCGGGCTGGTCTTCTTTACGACCATCTCGGTAAATTGCACGACAACGGCAATCACGAGGATAAAAGAAATGGTGCGTAAGTAGCCTAAATCAAATGGTTGAAGTAAATAGGTATAGGCTAAGTAACTACAGACAGACGATAACGTAAGCACAAAAGTAGTTGCCAGCGACATGCCCATCGCGGTTTCTAGTTTGTTGGATACGCCCATGAACGGACATAGCCCTAAAAACTGTACTAGGACGAAGTTGTTCACTAACACTGTGCTGACGAGAATCAGAAGGAAGTCGGTCATATAGTCTGCTTCAAAACGTTTTCCGACGGCTGAAGACCGTCGGAAAGGTTAATGAGTACCTTGCTGGTATGCGTTTAATGCTTAGCTGAATTGAATGATTTCAAGGCCAAGCGGCTGCTTAGTCGGTTCCAATATATCATTGAGGTCGACTAAACAGCGGTATATCGCGCAATTATACCAGATCTTGCTCGCGCAATATGTTCACAGCTTGCTTGAGTTGATCAGAATTCAACTCATTTTGGGCCGTTAATAATAAATCAGCGTTGTTAACATCGGTATCCGTTAAGACAATAATGCCTTGCTGCTTCACTAAATCCGCAATGGCGCTCGCCTTGCTCGCGAGATCGTCCACCATTTCAGATGCAACGAGTGCCGACGCAATACGTCCTTGATCAAACAGTGCTTTTTCGAGAGAGTAGATTAGGCTACTGGCATAAGCGCCTTCTACTTTAACGATAGCGGCTTTTTGACCGAAGCGGCTTGCGCGTTCTTGGGCGGTGATTTGTGATGTCTCGAACAGGTTTGCGTCAGCTTGTTGATCAGCCTCGATCATCATGCCTGCTGCAACAGTTTCATTTGTTAAGCGATCAACGATGATGAACGAGCCTGTACCGCGGAAGGCTTTGTAATTATCAGCGATAATTGAGCGTTCTAGAGTCAGCTCGCAACGACCGATTTCGTTTAGGCTTAATGTCGATGTGGGAGATGTTTCAAGCGTATTGACATCAATCTTGTGGCGTATAGCCGTTACAGAGCCTGCAACGCGACTGGTTAGTAGTTTGATATCGTACTGTTTGCCTTGAACGAGCGAGTTTTCTGACATCCATACGAGTGATGCATCGAAACGGTTAGTCGTACGCGGTACTTGTGAGCTGCTAACTAGAACGTCACCGCGTGAGATGTCGATTTCGTCTTCCAATGTTAGTGTAATAGACATTGGCGGGAAGGCTTCAGGAATTTCGCCATCAAATGTAACAATCGATTTAACACGTGAAGTTTTGCCAGAAGGCATCACGGTGATTTCATCGCCAGGGCGAACAACGCCAGACGTTAGCGTACCGCAGTAGCCACGGAAATCTAAGTTCGGGCGGTTTACATATTGAACAGGAAAACGAAGTTCATCGAAATTCTGATCGTTAGTCACCGGCACGGTTTCTAATAGCTTCATTAGCGGCTGACCGTCATACCATGCCATTTTTTCTGACGGGTTAACGACGTTGTCACCTTTCAGGGCAGACATAGGCACAAACTGGATATCGGGCAAGTCGAGTTGATTAGAAAAAGCGAGATAATCGGCTTTGATCTGCTCATAGCGTTCTTCGCCAAACTCTACTAGGTCCATTTTGTTAACGGCAATAATCGTGTGCTTAATACCGAGCAGCGATACGATGAAGCTATGACGTTTAGTTTGTGTCTGAACACCGTAACGCGCATCAATCAAAATGATCGCTAGATCGCATGTTGATGCGCCGGTTGCCATGTTCCGGGTGTACTGTTCGTGTCCTGGGGTGTCAGCAATAATGAACTTACGCTTATCCGTAGAAAAATAGCGGTAAGCTACATCGATAGTGATGCCTTGTTCGCGTTCGGCTTGTAAACCATCAACCAATAGAGCGAGGTCTAACTCTTCGCCGGCATTACCAACGCGAGCGTTATCGTTTTGGATAGCCGCTAGCTGGTCTTCGTAAATCATCTTAGAGTCGTGAAGTAGGCGGCCGATCAGTGTTGATTTGCCATCGTCCACGCTACCGCATGTCAAAAAGCGTAAAAGCTCTTTGTTTTCGTGCTGGTGTAAATATTCTTTAATGTCGCTAGAAATAAGATCAGATTGGTGACTCATGGTTTTACTCTCTACAATTCGTTCCGGAAAATGGGTGTAGTTTAATGTGCTACAGCCTTAGCGCTTTATCTGAGTTACTGCACGTTGGGTTGTGCTTATTCAGGTGTATATAAAGTGCTTATTAGAAGTAGCCTTCCATTTTCTTTTTCTCCATTGAACCCGATGAATCATGGTCAATGGCACGGCCCTGACGTTCTGATGTGGTCGTCAATAGCATTTCTTGGATAATTTCTGGCAGTGTTGCTGCATCTGATTCGACAGCGCCAGTTAATGGGTAGCAACCTAAGGTACGAAAGCGAACGTTTTTCATCATCGGCTTCTCGCCTTCTTTAAGCGGCAGACGCTCATCGTCAACCATGATAAGCATGCCATCGCGTTCAACCACAGGGCGAATGTCTGAATAGTACAGAGGAACAATAGGAATGCTCTCTAGGTAGATGTATTGCCAGATGTCCAGCTCCGTCCAGTTTGATAGAGGGAAAACACGAATGCTTTCACCCTGATCAACACGTGTATTAAAGATGTTCCATAGTTCGGGGCGCTGGTTTTTTGGATCCCAGCGGTGATTCTTATCGCGGAATGAGAAAACACGCTCTTTTGCCCGTGATTTTTCTTCGTCGCGGCGCGCACCACCAAAGGCTGCATCAAATTTGTATTTGTTTAATGCTTGTTTCAGCCCTTGCGTCTTCATTATGTCGGTGTGCTTAGATGATCCGTGAGTAAATGGACCTACGCCCATATCAACGCCTTCTTGGTTGACGTGTACGATCAAATCCATGCCCACTTCTTCTGCCATTTTATCGCGGAAACTGATCATCTCTTTAAATTTCCATGTTGTATCAACATGCAATAAAGGGAAGGGAGGTTTACCAGGGAAGAAAGCTTTGCGAGCAAGGTGAAGCATGACTGCCGAGTCTTTACCGACAGAGTAAAGCATTACTGGGTTATCAAACTCAGCCGCTACTTCGCGAATGATCTGGATACTTTCTGATTCCAGCTGTTTAAGGTGGGTCAGACGGCGTTCTGGTAAAGGTGTCATCAGTATTTGCCTACTCGTTTAACTTTAAAATAGGTTGATAAGAGCTGAGGTATGTAGATGCAGCCCTTCTAGAATGGTGCGCATTATTGCAAAGACAATCTGCTATTAAAAGGAATAAATAGCAATCTTGTTATTACTAAATAGAATATAAAAAACTATGGTTAGAGCGTTCGAGTGGATAAAGTGTCAGGGATGTCTTTATATCGCGTTTCGCTATAAGAAAATAAAAAACTATTATTTTAGGTTATAAAAATTACTGGTATTATGCCGTCTAGAAATTAAACCTTACAACGATACTGGTATCTGACGTTTATGGAAATTGCATATAGCTTTGCTGGGCTGCTGGTCGGTTTTGTCGTCGGGCTGACCGGTATCGGCGGTGGGGCGCTAATGACTCCTATTCTTATAGTGATTTTCGGAATACCGCCTGTTGTGGCTGTTAGTACAGACCTTATCTACGCTTCTGTCACTAAAAGTGGTGGTGTATTTGCTTATGCACGCAAACAATTAATAGCGTGGCGGGTTGTGATTTTATTGTTGTTGGGTAGTATTCCCGGCAGTTTGCTGACACTGAATTACTTAAAAGGCTTCGCAGACTTATCTCAGATTGAGCATTTAATGAATTTAACCTTGGGTTTTTCATTAATCTTAACCTCAATTGCTGTTTTTGGACGCAATCGGATTCGTGAGTTTGCGTTGCGGCAAGAAAGTAAACCTTGGGTATTAAAAGCGCGCAAAATACGACCTTATGTCACCTTTGCTATGGGCTTGGTGTTGGGTTGTTTGGTGACCTTGTCGTCCGTTGGGGCCGGAGCTCTAGGGACCGCATTGTTAATCACATTATATCCGCGTATGAGTATGCCGAGTATAGTGGGTACGGATTTGTTTCATGCTGTTATTTTGACAGGTGTTGCAGGGGCCGGCCATTACACTATGGGTAGTGTCGATTTGGCGCTGCTGGGTTATTTGTTGCTTGGGTCTTTGCCGGGTGTTTTTGTTGGCAGTCATTTGGGGACAAAATTGTCGCCTAAAGTTATGCAGCCTATTATGGGCTCCTTACTGTTTGCTATCGGCTTGCGCTTTGTGTTGGCAGGCTGATCATAATTAGAAATTTTATACATTAATTAAGAATCAATGTGGGCAGTTTTGCTGCCAAATGGGTGAATCATGTATCAGTATAATGAAGTCGATCAGACGCTGGTTCAGGAACGAGTCGAGCAGTTCCGAGATCAGACACGACGTTTTTTGGCCGGTGAACTGTCAGAAGATGATTTCTTAGCCTTACGCTTAATGAATGGTTTATACATTCAGCGTTACGCACCAATGTTGCGTGTGGCGGTGCCTTACGGTCTGATGTCTTCAACTCAGATGCGTAAACTGGCGCTTATTGCACGTAAGTATGATAGAGGCTATGGGCATATTACGACCCGTACCAATATTCAGTATAACTGGCCTAAATTAGAAGAAGTGCCTGATATTTTGGCTGAGCTGGCTGAAGTGCAAATGCATGCGATACAAACATCAGGTAACTGTATTCGTAACACAACGACTGATGAGTATGCGGGTATTAATGCAAACGAGATTGAAGACCCGCGTCCGTACTGCGAAATCATCCGTCAGTGGTCGACGCTACATCCCGAGTTCGCTTATTTACCTCGTAAATTTAAGATCGCAGTAACCGGTGGTCCAGAAGATCGTGCCGCTTCTCAAGTGCATGATATTGGTTTGCATATCGTACGCAATGATGCAGGTGAAGTTGGTTTTGAAGTGCTTGTCGGTGGTGGTCTAGGTCGTACACCGTTTATCGGTAAAGTAGTGCGTAACTTCTTACCTAAGCAGCATTTATTGTCTTATCTTGATGCCATTCTTCGTGTGTATAACCTAAATGGTCGTCGTGATAACAAATACAAAGCGCGTATCAAAATCTTAGTAGATGCTATGGGTGTTGAAGCGTTTGGTGAGTTGGTCGAAGCAGAATGGCAGTCGTTTGGTAAAGATGGCCAGTTAACGCTGACGGACACTGAAATCGAGCGTGCTAAATCATTCTTCAAACCGCTGGATTACGATCTGTCCGCCGTTAACGACACATCGCTAGATCAGCAGCTAGCGGAAGATAAGTCCTTTAATGCGTGGTATGAGCGAAATACCGTTGCACATAAAGTAGACGGTTATCGTGCGGTCGTTGTTTCGTTAAAGCCTTTGTTGGTTGCGCCGGGTGATATTACTGATGCGCAAATGGACCTAGTGGCCGATCTTTCTGATCAATACAGCATGGGTGAAATTCGCTCTACACATCAACAGAACTTAGTGTTGGGTGAAGTGAAAAAAGCAGACCTCTATGCTTTATGGAAAGTGTTGGATGCTAATCAGCTAGCCCGTGCCAACGTAGGCACGCTAACTGACATGATTTGCTGCCCAGGTTTTGACTTCTGCGCATTGGCTAACGCTAAGACGATTAATATCGCAGAGCAGATTAATAATTGCTTTGACGATTTAGATCATCTTTACGATTTGGGTGATATTCGCCTGAATATGTCAGGCTGTATTAATGCATGTGGTCATCACCATGTGGCTGATATCGGTATTTTAGGTGTCGATAAAAAAGGCGAAGATTGGTATCAGATTACGCTAGGTGGATCATCTAAAGCTGATGCCCGTTTAGGTAAAGTGCTTGGTAAAGCCGTTGCTGCTGATGATGTAGCTACAACGTTGCAAACCGTTTTATCGGTATATGTTGAAAACCGCAAAGAAGAAGAGTCGTTTGCTGATACGGTGCAGCGCCTTGGTATCGCGCCGTTTAAGGAGAGAGTATATGCCCCTGTTAATTAATCGTGAAGTTGTCCAAAACGATCCTTGGCAATTTGTAACAGCGGAAGCAATTGAAGCGGGTGAACCGTTACCAGTAGGTAGCGTGGCAGTTCCTTTGGCCTATTTTGTTGAGCACAAGGCTAATTTGCTGGCGCGTTCTGGTGAGGTAGGTGTGACGGTTAATGGTGGTGATGATCTTCAAGCGTTAATTGCTTCGTTGGCTGATGTTTCGCTTGTGGCGGTTGAGTTTCCAGTGTTTCGCGATGGTCGTGGTTTTAGTATTGCGCGCAAAGTGGTGCGTGCGGGCTTTAAGGGCGAAGTGCGCGCGGTGGGCGATGTTGGTCGAGATCGTCTTGAGTATATGGAAAGCTGTGGATTTAACGCCTTTGAAGTTAATGGGGAGTCTTTTAGTGATGACACGCTAAAAGCGTTCACTGAAATTTCTGTGAACTACCAAGGCACAGCCGCGGATCCGCGTCCTATTTTCCGTCGTTAAGTCGTTTATTTACGTGCCTTTGTCGAATGCGACAAAGGCCAAGGAGTTATAAGATGAGTATCGATTTAGTCGCTGCTAATACGGCGCTTGAGGGTAAAACACCTCAAGAAATTATTGCATGGGCAATAGAAAACTCGGTAAATCCGTTAGTGACAACAAACTTTCGTCCATATGAGTCAGTAATTTTACATATGGCTGTTCAGGTGAAGCCTGATATTAAAGTGCTGTGGGTTGATTCAGGTTATAACACATCGGCTACGTATCGTTTTGCTGAAAAAGTGATTCAGGACTTAAATCTGAATGTAGATACTTATATTCCTCAGCAAACGTCAGCGCGTCGGAACGTATTGATGAAGGGGATTCCTGATGTTGATGAGCCTCTACATGATGAATTTACACGCCAAGTTAAACTGGAGCCTTTTCAACGCGCATTGGCAGAGCTGAAGCCAGATTTATGGTTGAATGCCATTCGCAAAGATCAGACTGAGTTCCGTCAGTCGCTTGAAGTTGTTTCTGCAAGCAAGGATGGAATTATCAAAGTAGCTCCATTATTCAATTGGACAGATGCTGACCTTGAGGCGTATCTTGAGAAGCATAATCTGCCGAATGAGCATGATTACTTCGATCCTACCAAAGCGGTTGAAAACCGTGAGTGTGGATTACATACTCAGCTGTAATTCTCCTAGCTAAATTCACTGAATGAGCCTGAAGTGATCATCGCCTGAGCCGTTAAAGGTTTTGTTGGCTCATTCAGTCACTGAGGGTTCATTGTGGATTTTTTACCTCTCTTTTTTAATCTTAAAGGGCGCCAGGCGCTGCTTGTCGGCGGTGGTGATGTAGCATTACGGAAAGCACGTTTGCTCAAGCGAGCGGGCGTATCGTTAACCGTTGTTTCCCATGCCGTTGTTGATGAGCTACGACTCATGTTGCGTGACCCTGATGATCAGGTTGTTATAGGTGAGTACAATCCAGCGCTGCTGGATGGGAAGTGCTTAGTTATCGCGGCTACTGATGATAACGCCTTACATGAGCGCATACATTTTGATGCGATCGACCAGAATGTCCCTGTTAACGTGGTAGATACGCCAGCGCTTTGTACGTTTATTTTTCCTGCTATTGTTGATCGTTCTCCGATTGTGATTGGGATCTCGTCGGGTGGCGAATCTCCTGTATTGGCGCGATTGCTTCGCGCTCGCTTGGAAACCTTGATTCCAAGTGGTTATAGTCGCCTTGGTGGTCTTGCCGCACGTTTTCGATCTCAGGTAAAAGCACGATTTTCGTCACTGAACGATCGTCGTCGTTTTTGGGAAAATGTTCTTGAAGGGCAAATTGCTGAAAAAGTATTTTCAGGTCGTAACGATGAAGCGGAAGCACACCTAAAGAAAGCGATAGAGCAGGGCGATACAGGGCATCGCAGTGGTGAAGTTTACCTAGTGGGTGCAGGTCCGGGCGATCCAGAATTATTGACGTTTAAAGCGTTGCGTCTAATGCAGCAGGCTGATGTGGTTTTTTACGATAACCTTGTATCTACAGAAGTATTGGATCTTTGTCGTCGCGATGCTGATTTAGTATATGTGGGCAAACGTCGAGATAATCATGCTGTGCCTCAGGAAGGTATAAACCAGTTGTTAGTGGAGCATGCTCAGCAGGGTAAGCGGGTTGTTCGTCTTAAGGGTGGCGACCCTTTTATTTTTGGGCGTGGTGGCGAAGAGTTGGAGGAATTAAAAGCCCACGGCATTCCTTTTCAGGTGGTTCCGGGTATCACGGCTGCCAGTGCATGTTCAACCTATGCCGGTATCCCGCTGACTCATCGTGGTTATGCGCAATCTGTTAAGTTTGTGACGGGGCAGCTTAAAAACCGTCAGCAGGCGCTCGAATACGCCGAATTAGTGCACCCCAATCAAACCGTTGTGTTTTATATGGGGCTGCATACCTTACCTGTTTTAGCGCAGGGGCTGATCGATCATGGTAAGCCCTCAGATACCCCGGTTGCTATCGTCTCTAAAGGAACAGCTCCTGATCAAAAAGTTTTAACGGGGACATTGGCAAATATAGCTGAGAGGCAAGCAGAAGCGAAGCTCGAAGCGCCTGCGTTGATCATTGTGGGTGAAGTAGTTAATTTGCATGAGCAGCTCGCTTGGTTTGGTGATCAAGCTGAAGGTGCTGAAAACCTCACTCACGCGTTAGGTATGCTGCGCAATACTCAAAACTAAAATCAGGTAAAGGTGCTTGAAGTGCTTAAGTGATTACTTGAGTGCTTTAAGCATTGTGTTTGCGAGCTCTTGCATGCGTAGCAGGCCAATATCCGCTTTTTTTAAGAACTCTTGATTCGCTTGACTAGGGTCATACCAAAAAGTCCCAGACACATGGCAGCGCTTAGCTAGCTTAGTAATGCCTAAGTCTTCTAGAGTGTATCCTAGTTTTGTCCATCGTTCGGTAAGCAGGGCTTCTGTCTGATGGCTTCTGTCGCCGTTATTTTGTAAATGTTGTACGTACACGGATGTTGCCCTAGCGGCTAAAACCACCTCACGTAATGCAAAAATCGATTCTTTTTTTCGTTTATCATTAGCTCTGTTTAAGTTGGCGAGCCATTGGGTGGCATGCTTTATTAATTGCCATAATGGAATCCCTGTTTCCAAAGTCGGCATATTCTATCCTTTTACGTGCATTGGTTTACGGCCCTGCTGCTGAGGGTTAAAGGGGCTTAAATAGACATCGCTGAACCTTTTAAGCAAAACGCTATCATAGATGGCAGTGTTTTATTAGCGTATTCATTACTTTTCAAAGGGTGTTGTGCGAGAATGCGCGCCTTAGGCAGAAAGGTGTATAAAGCTAGGACTTTTTTGTTATCTTTAGCAGACAAAGGTTATCTATTTGCTTTAAATTTAAAGCGGGTTGTTCTACTATTGTCGGCCATCAGATGATGGATGTTTTACTGACACAGGATGTTGTTTAAATGGACTTAAGACTCACGGTTACTAGTGGGCAGCGCCAATTACTTGGTGATGTCTATCAGGTTGATGTTAATTCTGACATTTTCTCTATTGGCAGATCAGCGGACAATACATGGGTCCTGCCGGATGCTCGCCTTCATATCTCCAGTAAACACTGTGTTATTCATAAAAAAAACGATAATATCATCTGACAGATATCAGTACGAATGGTGTTTTTATCAATGGTGAGGATGACCCTATCGGTCGTGGCCGTACGGTTATTCTTAAAAATGCAGATGCCTTAACCATCGGCGAGTTTATAATTCGTGTTGATCTGCAATCGCCGTTTGATGAGCCTGTTTCTGCAGATATTGATGACCTACTAACACCGGATATTACCGATGAAACAACACCTGAGTTCTCAGAGATACTGGATCAGGTTGTGGCTTCAGATGAGCGTGAGGTGGCTGCGAGTGAAATAGATGAGCTATTAGCACCACGCAATGGGCATCAGGCTTCAGAAACACCGAGTGTTAGTGAATTAATGCGTCCTGTATCTCCAGAGCGGGAGCTGTTTAAGCCCCCAGAGGCTAAAATCCCCACTTCCGATGCTGATATTCATGCACCTGAAGGTCAGGGTAGCGATAAAGACGCCACAACATCAAAACAGCCGTCACAATCGATCCCAGATAACTGGTTAGATATGTTGGGCCAAAGCTCTGGCGAAGATAAAACAGGGGCTTCCTCTGCTGATTCTGTTGTTCCTACAACACAAAAAGCGACAGAAGCAGTTAGCTCCCCTCAAGCCGATAAACCGGTCGAAACTAACGTTGGTTCAGTTGAGCTTACACCGACGCATACTAGAACAGTTGAAATTAAGCCGGCCTCTTCTGTTGAAGCTGACTTTGAAGAGCTAATAGAAACGGCGTCTAGCAATCGTGTTAAATCTCCTGATACACGCGTGAAAGGTGCACAGGTGCCTGCCTCACATGAGGCTTCACTTGATGCTGCTCGGGCCGGTAAAGAAGAAAAACAGACGGGCTCAATTGTCGAAGCCGCTTTGGCTTTACTAAACGATACTCCTGTTGTTGCTAAGTCAGATAGGTCTAATGTTGTTGCTAGTGAGCAGGGTACAGAAGAGAATGAGTTAGCCGCTTTGCTGAATCGAGAGCTTGTCCAATCAGGCGGAAATGTTACTTATGAAGGGGGAGTGGAAGAAGAGCCTTTGGCTATACCTGAAATCACGGTGGAAAATCCTGAGTTTGAAACCATTACCGTGCAGCCAACCCCCAGCCAAGATATGCCTAGTGTCGACGATGCTGTAGTAGAGCAGCCTGTTGCCGAAAAGCCTTCGTTGGCGTCTTCTGCACCAATCGCTTCGTCAGCGTCTCACCTCGAGCAGTCAGGCTTGTTTGAAGAGTTTTTAG
>Ga0115007_10000167_pt1 | contig 41634 bp, 37 predicted proteins | sample ArcOceMetagenome_2_FD_87166 | JGI IMG/M metagenome (GOLD analysis project Ga0115007, IMG submission 87166) | Marine eukaryotic phytoplankton communities from Arctic Ocean - Arctic Ocean ARC135M Metagenome | ecosystem: Environmental > Aquatic > Marine > Oceanic | place: Arctic Ocean | collected...
CAATATTTACGCCGCCGGCTCCAGCCCGAGCGTTTCCCGTAACCCCTCTATGGTACACCCACCCCTCTCTTTCCCCTCCCTCTCCAGCGCGGAACGCATCCTGACCACACAACTCGCCATCACCGAAGAGAACTCCATGTACGTCGCTTTCCGGTCCAGCCACTCGTTGTCGAAAACGCGCCAGAAAAGGACGTACAGGTTTTCAAACGCGCACTCTGGATTTGCCTGATTTATTTTTTCACCGTCATCATCATTCTCTCCCTCGTCGCTTCTTTCCCTCCCCAATTTCATCCCCGGGTCCAGCAAATCCAGAAACGCAATCGCCGCGGGCGAGGAAGGGACGTGAGAAAGGTTTTGGTTGTTGCCAGTACGAGTGTTGCCAGTACTACTACCATCATCTCGAGCAACAACTCCCGCTTGCCCTACTGTTCTTTTTTCTTTTCCCCGCAACTGCAACAAAGAAATAAGCGCGAACGTGATGTTCACCCCGGCCGCCGCGAACGGGTATTCCCAGTCGCTCCTGTGGCCGGTTGTCTTGTGAAGGATTCTTTCGTACGTCTCTGGAGCGTGCTTCGCGAACCACAGCAAGTTATGTAGACTCAGCAACCCGCCTGACCGAAAGTCAGTACTGGGATCAAGCCCCTGCCACCCCATCGCTTTCCACCCTTCGTGTTTCAACGACCCGGTTTCACTGTCCGCAATTGGAGGCGGTAACTCAGGGAAGGTCACTCGCCAAAGCTCGGTGAGTTGTTCGACGTGTGAACCGTCGTGGCCGTCGTACGGAACGTCCACCCGGGCCGCGAGTTTCGCGAAACGCAGCTTCTGGGTTTCGGTCAAGGGCGCGGAGGGGGACGCGCTTGGTGGTAAAAAACCGAAGTGCGTAAGCAGACGCAGGAGAAAGTCGTGCAGCGCCCCGAACAGGTCCCCCAACGCGTGGTGGGTCACGCCGGGTGAAGACCCGTGGCTCGGCTCCCCGTCCAGCAGACGCGCGTGCAGGGTGTCGTCATCGTCGCCGCCGGAGGGTTTGCGGCGCCGCATCGCAGAAGGACCACGCGCGCGCGGGGCTTTGAAATTGAATGCAGTTCAAGCGCCCCTCGTCTTGGGTCTTACGTATAGCTTTCGAAAACAATATAATCTCGGAAGCCTCGACGCACAACGACGCGCACACGACACCTTCCATGTCCTGCCACGCAGCGCATACCGCCATGACTGCCGCGTTCGGTGATATCGCGACCGCCACCTCTCCCGCGACCCTTGCCGACGCGCAAGACGCCATCCCGGGCCTTCTCGACCACGTCGTGGTCACGCACATCCTCAGATCTGAGCATTTCGACGACCCCGCAGATCTCGCACGGCTGCCAGCGGTGAGCCGCGCGATGCGCGACGTGGTGGCAGAAACTGGGCTTCTGTTTGAGGAGCTTGGTGAGATTGAAGCTTTAGAGCTCGGGTGTTTGACCGCACTGCAGCGCCGGCAACGGAGAGGTTACCTGTCGCGTCAAGAATACCTTTGTCAGGCAGCGGCGAGGGATGGACACCTCGAGGAGTTGAAGGTGTTGCGCGCAAACGCCTGCCCGTGGGGCTCGTCGACTTGTTTGTCGGCGGCAAGGGGCGGGCACCTCGAGGTGCTACAGTGGGCGCGCGCGAACGGCTGCCCGTGGGGTTCAGGCACGTGCTCGGGGGCGGCGGAGGGCGGGCACCTCGAGGTGCTGCTTTGGGCGCGCGCGAACGGCTGCCGGTGGAACACAAACACGTGCGGAAACGCGGCGAAGGGCGGGCACCTCGAGGTGCTGCTTTGGGCACGCGCGAACGGCTTCCCGTGGGAGAAACGCACGCGTCATGAAGCTGCGGGAGGCGGGCACCTCGAGGTGCTGCTTTGGGCGTGCGCGAACGGCTGCCAGTGTGACGAGATGGAGCTGCACATCGCCGCTGCGAACGGCCACGAGGTGGTTGTGCGGGCGTTGATCGAGGCGGGCGCGGACGTCAACAAAGCAGTGCACGGCGTGACGCCGCTGTTTATCGCCGCTGATGAAGGCCACGAGGCGGTTGTGCGGGTGCTTATCGAAAGGGGCGCGGACGTCAACAAGGCGGAGGATGACGGCTGGACGCTGCTGCTTGGAGCCGCCAAATATGGCGGCAATACGATAGTGAGGGCGCTGATCAAGGCCGGCGCAGACGTCAACAAGGCAGATGGTAACGGCGTGACGCCGCTGTACATCACCGCTAGAGATGGCCACGAGGCGGTGGTGCGGGCGCTGATCGAGTTGGGCGCCGACGTCAACAAGGCGACGGATCGTGGACGGAGGCCACTTTCCATATCAATAGCACCCCCTCGTAACGTCGCTCAAGAGGGGCACGCGGCGATCGTTCAGATTCTCAGGGATGCCGGCGCGGTGTGACGACGGAAACGACACGACGCGACGCGCACTTGGACGCGGTGCGCGAGTAGAGTGAGCGCGCGATTGAATTGTGCGCAAAATAGAAGGTACTTGGTACTACTTCCCTACCTACACCGCTCGCTTGGTCGTGGGCGGTTCCCACCCCAGTGGCATTTCGAACGGCGGTTGTCCTACTTTCGAGGCCAGCCTTTTGTTCGCGCGTTCGTCCAAGTCTCGATCGGCGTCGGTTTTAATCTCAGTCACGATGACCACGATATCGGTCTCGCCCTCGTTGACGTCCGCGTGTAGCTCATCAGGCGGGTCTTCGTCCAGCCAATACGCCTTGCCTGTTTCGAAGGTAAGGTCGGTTACCCGTCCGTCCTCTTCCGTTTTCCTCAACGTCCCTCCGACCAGGCCGACTATGCATCGCTTTCGGTCGTGCCGGTGCATCTTCAGAGGGTTGTTCGGCGAAACCGTGGTTTTCCAGCAAATCGCGGTCGCGTTCTCGAACATGAACTCACGACTCATGTTGAGTTGCCACACAGGTCCGAAAGGACGGCGGCATGTGTCGTCGCGCGCGCGCGAATGCGGGGGGTGTGTGCTGGCTGGACGATTTCGTTGGGGAGCGAAAATAAGTATTCGCCACTTTTCTTTTCAAAACAACCATCATTCCGCGGTGCCTCGGGGCGCCCGGGGCGATGGCGAGTCCCCGGTCGTTGCTGTACGAGGTGTTTCTGCACGCGGAGCACGAGGAGGATGTTTCCCATGCGTCGTATGAGGGGGCGCGACAGGAAGATTTGCGGAGTGCGCCTGGCGCGAGCGTTGGAAACGAGACCGCTTCCACTTCTGCTGGGAAAACGCAAACACGCGTCGCGATGCGCACCGCGGTGCGAGTCTCAGTGGGTTTAGGCCTCGCCGCCGTGCGTTTCTCGCTGAAACTATTGGGGACGCCCGTGCCAGGTGATGTGGACGATGACAAGTGTCATCGCCCGGTACTCGCCTCCTCCGCCCGAGGCGCCGAGTTAGTCGTCGCAGTCGGCAAAGTCGTCCGCACGTTCCGTACCGAGGACGATTTCCAAAAAAACCTCGGCGTGTTTCAGATCCCGGCGTCCCGTCGGGACGCGAATAACTCGGAACGACCTTTCCCGAACAAATTAGGAAAAGCGTATTTTGGTGGAAGTTCCGCAGACAATAACACCGTCTCACTCGTATCCTGGGCCTGCGACGGCTCCGCGTTCGCCGTGGTGACGAAATTCGGTGAGGTTCACGTCGTGACGCGCGTGGGGAGGATGGCGCACACGCAGTACCGAAACGACCTCCCGAGAAGCGCGCGGCGGTTTCAAAAAATAGCGGTCGAGCTCCTGCCAAACGTGGAAGGCGGGTGGGACTTGCTCGTCGTGACGACCTACTGCGCGCGAGGGCGGGGGGAGTGCGTGCACGTGCAACGAGTTTTCGATTCTCTGAAAACTGTGACTGAAACGCATACAAAAAATATGACGAAAAATAGAATAATCTCGTCGCCGCTTCCGGGCGCGCCGTTCGCGGTCGCGTCGGGCGCTGTTTTCGATTTTTCCTCCAAAACCCTAGTGGTGGTGGGTGCCGAAACTTCCGGAGGTGATACCCCAAAAGCGGGGGATCGCGGGTTCAGAGGAGCCGCGCCGATTTGCGGGGCGTGGCGATTTGCAAACGGCAAGTTCACGGTCGTGGCGGTTGCCACCGAAAAAGACGATGCCGAAAAAATACGCGCGGAGAAGGAAACCCCTAAAAGCAAAAACGCATTAGCCAAGGCGGTGCTGTATGCGCAAACAGTCACACGGGCGTGTGCGCGTGCGCTCGGAGTGTCACCGCGCGCGCCCCGGTGTCGCGTCGTGGTGCGCGCCGACGAAAACGGCGGCGGCGCGGAAATCGCGGCGGTTGACGCGCGCGGTCAGTTGCACGTCTGGCGAAACGTTCGCGGAGGCGGACTTCTTGAGTTATTAACTCCTCGTCTCGGGTCGGCCGTTTCACTCGCGCGCGACGCCGCGTGGTGGTCACCAGGCAAGCTCACGGTTTCGTTCGAAAACGGAGACGTGATCGTGATGGACGTCGATCGCCACTGTGGCACGGGTGTACCTGTTTCCGAAACCACCTTTGAAACCGTCCAAACCCTGAACCTGCTTCGCTCGGGCGACCGCCCCGAGTCGTTCGAGACGAGCGACAACAGGGGGGTTGACCTTTCGTTGCTGTGTTGCGCTTCGAACGATTCGGAGAACACGGATAAAAAAGGTGAAGATGAAGCAACACAAAAGCAACGCAGGGTCGCCGTGCTCGAGCTTCCGACTCCGCTGCAGGCGCGGAACACCGTCCGGTGGCGCGTCACGAGTCTCGTTTCCAAAACCCCACGCGAAGCGCTTTGTTCGTTACTCGAGTCGAAAGACTGGCCAGGCGCGCTGGGTCTTTGCGCGCGACACGATTTGCTGAACCCGGATGACGTGTATAAGCGTCAGTGGGAAACCGCCGCGCCTTCGGAAATTCGCGGCGTGCTGGCCGATGGTTGGTCGAAAATCGCCGACCGCGCGTACGCTGTGGTCGCCGCGATTTCCGCCACCACGGATTCGTACGAAACCCAGAGGGTGGTGCTTGAAGTGGCGTTGAGGGAGACGGAGCGGTTTCTGGAGGTTGGCCGCCAGGTGGGCAGTCAGTGGGGAAAACCAGAAAACGGAACAAACGACGACCCTTCCCCACACCCGTCCCCGAACGTGACTCCGCAAAACTCCTTCGGAAAAGAAACAAAAACAAAGAACTGGTCGTGGTGGCACCGACTAAGGCTGGTTATTTTTGCCAGACTGGACCGCCTCGACGCGTCGCACGCGGTGCGCATTGGCGCGTTTTCCGCGAAGCACTGGGAGCGCTTTTCGCGAATGACAGCGTCAGACGCGGCGGTGGAGTCGGCGCTAAACGCGGACCCGAGGGGCGCGATTGCAATCGCCCGAGCGTTTCCGCGGTGTTTGGTATCAGGAGCCCCGACGTCTGGCTTGCTTGACGTTTTATCAGCTTTTCCGGAGCACATGAACGTCGGCGAGTACGAACCTTTGCTTCCGTGGAACGCGCCTTGGAGTTTCCACGACGCGCCGACTTCGGCGAACAAAGAGCGGGCCGGGTTCAGGGTAGGGTCACACAAATTCGGCAGCACGCGGGTGGCGGATTTGTGGGTGGAGAGCGAAACAAGCGCCCGGGCGCTTCTCCTGGAACGGAGTGGTGACCAGCAATACTCGCTAGCGGCGTTAGCGGAAGCGGCGAAAATCTCGCCGGACGCGATCGCGTTGGCGGCAACCTCGGGCGCAACGCCAGGACCGGACTGGCTGTTGCACGCGACCGAACACGTCACAGAGGCGTGCGGCGCCGTGGACGAAAATTTGCAATGGCAAAGCGCGTGTTTTTCGGAACGAAACGGGTGTCCAGGCTGGGCGCTTCGCGACGCCCTACGGCGCGACCGCGACGCGGGGGCGGTGACCACGGCTTGTGTGTTGCTTGAACTCGCTTCCAAGGCGTTTCCCGGTGACGAAAATTTGGCGGAGCAGGTACGGGCTTTCCAGTTACCCAAATTAATAGACTGTCTGTTTGCCCATACTCGTCCTGCGAAGGGACGTTTATTACCTCTGACTGTTTACGTAATACACGTCACGAGAGACTGACACTTTGTTTTCCCTATCGCAAGGCGCGTCATTCGAAGACGTTTCTGTTAGCCACGCAAAGGTACGTATTGCATTTCCCAAATCCCAAGACTGTTTCACCATACAATACTGACACTTTTCTTTAAAACGCAAAGCGCGTCGCTTCCAAACCCGGGGGTCGGGTTTTCGGCGGAACCGGTTTACCCTTTCGCAATGCACCGAAAAGAAGCGAACGCGTGGGAGGACACATCGCACACTACACTACAGGAAACAGTAAGCACTACACTACTGGACGCAGTAGACCCTACGCTACAGACACTACGGGTTTTGCACCCGACCGAACCAACACCCGAACCGACGACCGAACCCGGAACTATCAAAACCCGACTGTGGTGTTCCTCCCTCGAAACGTTTCTGGATTCCACGCCCTTCGAGAAACTGTCCGTAGTTCTCAGGGACGGCGAGTTCGACTTCGAGTCCACGGAACGGGTTCTTTGTTCCGCCGCGGCGCGCGATTTGATTGGCGAACCGGGTGGAGGCGAGGCTTTGAAAAAATGGCTCGCAAACTTGGCCCGTGACGAAAAGTTTGACGTGCTCGCGGTGGCTCTGCGTTGGGTATCGGGAGGTGCTGGCGCGGGGCACGGGTCACTGGAAATGGGGGAGGACCTGTCGGTGGAAACGGAAAGCAGCGAGGATGACTTTTTCGACGAAAACAAACAAGACGCCGATACCCAAAAGTACGTATTGGGCCTTTCCCCAATCCCGCCTCCCTGTGTGCCCATAACAAGACTGACACTTTTCTTTTACAATCCAGGCGTGGTGCTAATTTTGAACACTGGCGTGCGTTGGGGGACGCGATTGGTGTCGCGTCCGTGGCAATCGAAGCCGCGCGCGCGACGCCTCGCGGCGGCGACCCGGAAGCGAACGCCGCGGCGCTACTCGCGGTGCTCGATGCGCTGTCGCCTTCCGTGAAGGCGACGCAGCAGGCGCGACGCGCGCGCGCCGCTGTGAACGCCGCGCGAGTGTTAGCAAACAGGGCCGTTTCCGTTTCAATCGCGGACGTGCTTGACGCGGCTGGTGAGACGATGACCAGTGACAGCGACGGTCCGACTGAAAAAGTCAAACACGAAAAAGCTCTTGATTTCCTGAAGCGCGTTGCTTCATCCGCGGTTGCCTCCGCGAGCGGTCCGAACGGGTAAGGGTCTTTCCCAACCACCACATTCCGCCTCCCTGATTGCCTATACGAGACTGACACTTTCTTGTTAATCGGGCCAGTTTCCCCGCCAGCGGCCCGGGGGTTTGGTCGAGGGCGCTTTGGGTTGATTTGTCCAAACTGCAAATCGCGTTTGAAAACCACGTCACACCGCAACACGCCGCGGTTCGGTTACTCAAAGCGCAGCTTCGCGTTGGCGACGGCGCGGGGGAAACAGATTTCGCGCGGCGAATTTTGGCAGAGCTGTGGAGCGCGAATTCTGGGTCTGGGTCTTCGGCGGGTGTTGTTGTGGAAGAGAAACGCGAAGGCCAAACAAGTGATGAAAACAATGTTTTCACACAGGATGTCAGCGTGGGAAACGCGGTACGCGCGGTATGGGCGAGCAGTCAGAGAACCGCGGCGTCCGATTTGTTCGGGGCGCTCGGGGGACTGGTGCGCGACGCGCGGGCGGGCGCGGTGCACGGCGGCGGCGTATGGGCAAACAGTCACGCTTTCCCGAAAACCCTCGGGGGGCTGGTGGGCGGCGCCGTGGCGACCGTGGCCGAGCTGCACTCGGGGGACGGTGGAAAATACACGCAAAGTTCCACTGCGGGTGCGCAGAGCAACAAGTCGGGCGGTCCTCCCGCGATACCGGCGTCGGTAGCGCTGAAAATCGTCACCCAAACTTGTTGCGAGTTTTTATACGAACCGGGCGCCGGCGGCGGTTCCGAAACCGACGACCGCCTACGACGCGCGCGGGAGGTTTTGCGATGCGCGCCTGAGGGGTGCCAAGAAAGTGTGGCTCACTACCCACAAGGTGAAAGTGCTTCAAGGTTGGATTTACTTGAAGGTCCTTACGAAAGTATACCTGCAGGTTGCGAAGAAAGTGTGGCTCACTACCCACACGGTGAAACTCTCGGTTCGTGTCGCGCCGTGGTCGCCACTGTTACCCTTTTGCGAAATCTCGGCGTGGAGTACTCGCCGGGCCGGTTGAAACGCGAGGGGGTTTCTTTCGTAGGTACCGACAACGGAAACAAAGCCCCGCACTTTCATTTGTTGCAGCACGTGATTGACACGTCACACAAACGGGCTGTTGACACGACTTCGTATGGGCGATTAGTCTCCGACAAAAAAACACAAAAGCACGAAAAAGCCCCAAACGGGGTTCCAACCCGGGCCGAGGTTTGGGAGTTGGCCACCTGTTTGTTGTTGACGCAAAACGAAAACGACACACACGACGTGGAGTTGCGAATCGGGCAAGCTGCGTTGGCCAGAAACGACTTCGCGGACGCGCTGGCGAGTTTGGAAGTGTTGGTCGAGGCGCGGTTTTCGAGCGCGTGGGGCTTCGTTTCGCGGTTCGTTGAGGCGGCGGGCGCGGCTCTCGACGAGCTCGACGAGAAGGGCCGGAAAGAAACTTGTGAGGGTCGGACAGAAACTTTTGACCGCGACGACCACGAAGACGACCCGGTGGTACCGGACCGAACTTCCCTGAAAACCTTCCTCGCCTTCGCGCTCGCCGCCGCGCCGAGGGACACGAAACCGGCGTTGCTCGCGCGGTGGCAAGCCATGGAAACGCGAAGTTTGTATGCGGCGGTGCTTGGAACACGCTTTCGTGCTGTCACCGATAACTCGAGAAGAACCGACCAAGAGGGTGATGTGACCACCACCAGTGATGGCCACACGGAGACACGGGAACTCGCAGCGCGTGCGATTGGCGCGCGGTCTGTTACTCACGAAAACCGCGACCCAACCGCGTATGGCTTTTTACGCCAAACCGCGGGCCGCGAACGCGCCGCGGCTGAGGTTGCGAAACCTCGCTCGGCGGCGCGCGCGCTCGCGGAGGGTAGGGACTTTCGGCGCCTACTTTGCGTGTTCCAGAAAGCGGCAGAAAACACAGATACGGAAAACACCGTGAGTAACGAAAACACCGAAAGCGAAAGCGCGGCGGCGTTCGCGTTGTCCTACGGTCTGGGAACCGCGGGGGTGTGCGTTTTGGACCACCTCATGTCGCCGCTGATACGCGACGTGCGCGCCGCGGAAATGTGCGTCGTCGACGCGGGTGACAAAAGCGACGTCGGTGACAAAAACGAAAGCAGAACCGCGAACGGTGTGTGCCTCGGTCTTTTGCTGGGCCTGAAGGAGTCCAAATCCGTGACTTCGACGATTGATTCGTTCTCGTTAACGAAAACGACTCACGACGCGCAAACGACCCTCGCGCTTGGAACGCGAGCGCACGCGCTACGGTTGGTGCCGGCGGGCGATTTCGAGGCGCGACAAAAAGCGCTCAACGCCGACACAAACGATTTACTCGTTTCGAGTACCAACGAGAGTAACACTGGTGACCACTCCAAAGAGTTCCGCGAATCCAAGGAAAAGCTCGCGCTCGTGACGAACGCGGAGTTTGTGTGCGGGATGTTGGGGAAAGCGACTCACAAAAGCGTTTCTTTTCCTGGGAAACAGCAGCGCGTGGACGACTTTGTTTCGGACGCCACGAAAAGAGCCGAGTTGATTGTTTCCCTCGCGCGCGCCTGCCCGAGCGTGGCGCTTTTTGGGTATGGGCAAACAGACATCGCCGAGACGCAAAGCGAGTTGGAGAAGGTTCGAGACGAGCTGTTTCGAATCGCGGAAACGCACGGGGTGGATTTGTTGCAGTGTGCCGTGTCCTTCGCAACAGGGCTGGTCGCGGCGACGGACGGCGACGAAAATACGGAACAATCGCTCGAAGGTACGTGGTGGGGCTTTCCCAAATCCGTTAACACACTGTTTGCCCATACAAGACTGACACTTTTTTTTTACAATCACAGCTCTAAACGCATCTTGCGTTTTCTTGGAAAAGCAATTCGCGACGTCCCCGGAACGCGCCGTCGAATTGTTAACCCGAACAACCCACGACGCGGTGCAACGGCTTTCCGGCGTTTCCACAGAGATGTCTGGCGAGGTACACGCGGTGTACTTTGGGTGGCTCAAAAAGTGCCAGCTGGGTTTAAGCGCGGCGTGTTTCCGTTTCGCGAGGGAGGGGAACCTCCAAAAAACGCGAGCGGAGTGGGAAGACGAAGCGCGACGGCACGCGAGGCACGCGGATGCCGCGGATGCCGCCGCTGCGACGTCGCTTGCGATAGCGGCGGTGGCACGTCGTTCGTTGTCCGGGTCGTCGTTTCCACGGTTAGGAGCGGTGCGCATAGGCGCGTTTCTGGGGAAACAGGGCTTCGACTCTCCACAGGGGGGAAGCCGGGAAATCATGGAGGCGTTTTTTGTGGCGCTCGCGCCGGCGGCGGCGGCGGCGACCACCTCCGCGGCAGCGGCACAAGCGGCTACCTCAGCCGCGAGCGCGCTCGCGAGGTCCGTGGCCATCGCGCCTTGCCTTCCAGCCGGTATGGATGACGTGCCATCCCTGAATTCTGCAGCCGCGCTCGCCGCCGCGCTCGCGACGCTCCGCCCCGACGTTGGTAATATGCGCGGCGGTAAAAAAAGAGCGTCTCCCGAACAGCGCGCCGCCGCCGCGGTTGCTCAGTTCAAAGCGATAAACCCACTCGACGTGTCCTCGTTTGCCAGGCACGCCGCGTTTGCAAACACCCCGCACCCGTTTGCGAGGTTTGGGGAGTTACACGAGCTCGGCGAGTTAACAGACCCTCGAGAAGTCACGACGGAAGATAGGGTAAAAAAAGGTTCCTTTGCGTGCGAAGCGGGTCTTTCCGTTCGCGTTTTGGTTGTCCGCGCCGCGGTTTTGAGGTTGGAGTCGGAGGTCACTGGCAGTAACTCGTCGGTTGATGAGTTAACGGCCGCGATGCGTGCCTCGTACACACGGTTGCTTTGGCTCGAGGCGGCGAGGAACTCGCGACCTACGATGAGCGACGCGTCCTTGGCGTCGCTGGAGTCTTTCGTTTGCGCCGCGGAGACGGAAACGGAACCGGAAACGGAGACGTCTCAAACTTCGGACAAAACGGAGGAAAAGTCGTCTGGACTTGAAACGCTTTTAAAACAGTGGATCGCGGCTGGCGAATCGGCCGGCGCGATGTTCGCCTTGGCTTCATTAGACGCCACGGAAAAGGTACAAGCGCTTGATGAAGGTTACGACAATGAGGTTGACAAAACATTCAAGCTCAACCAAGAGTCCATAACCCGCGAACTAATCGCTGCGGCGACGCGCGCGTGCCAAACCCTAGCCTCGGAGTGGCCGCGACATTCGCGAAAAGAAAACAACGGGAAGGCGTCTGCGAGTGAAAAAGCGGTTCACGGAATCGTGCGCGCCGTGGACCTCCAGGAGCGGCGTGTGTCGACTCAAGGAGGTAAGTATTTCCCATTTACCACATTCCACTGACTTATTGCCCATACGAAACTGACATTTCTTTTTTACAATCAGGAACACCGGGAGACCACTCTTTGGATGATGAAATTTATGCCCGCGTCGTCGCCGCGCGAACCGCGGTGTTCTCCACGATTCGCAGTTTTGCAGGTAGAGGCGACGTCCCGCCCGGCGCGCGAAGCGCGGCGCTGGAGATTCTCGCCGACGCGAGCGACGGGAAAAAAAGGCCAACCTTGCCCGGCTTGCCGGATTTGAACTCGCGACCAAGCACTAACACCTCCATCGACACAACCAACGTCGGGCCTGTGACGGAAAACGACGACGTTGCCCTCGCGCTGCTCGCGGCGCGCACCGTCGCGGCGGTTGCGGCGCTTGGTTTCGAAACAACGATTGCCGAGGCCACCCTTGTGGACGGCGAGAAAACAAAAGGCTGGTTCCGCAAACTTTTGACCGAAACTTCGCGTTCAGGTGGTTCCACCGTGTTCCACGGCGACGCGATCGGGGTGTTCGTCGGGGTGTTGGCGCTTTGGGAAGGCGCGCCCGGGTTGCGTTGGAGTCGTCAAAAAACAGACACTGACGACGCGGACGATACGTATGACGTAAGTGGTAATAAGTCTGTTAACCGCAAGACTGAACACACCACGCCAAGTGGAGACGTCATCGGCGACATGCGCGTCGCGTTGCTGTTGCGGGTTTTTCAGGCCTTGCCTGGAAACGACGACGACGATGAAAGGTAAGTATTGCATTTCCCATATCCCGCCGACTGTTTGACCATACAACACTGACACTTTTCTGGCAAAACTCAAAAGTATTTGTCTCCACGCGGCGCACTGCGCGTTGCTCGCCTTCGTCGGCGGCGTCGACTTTGACAGTCATAATGTGATGACTGAAAACACTGCGGACAAAACCGACGGGTGGGACGACGACGGCTGGGACGACGACGGCTGGGGCACCGAGCCGGTAGTTACCTCCGAAGAGGACGTCGGTTCAAACCCGGTTCAGGTACTGCCTTTGGGTTTTTTTCTCTCCGAAACCGACGCGAAAACGTTGACCGCCTGTTCAAGAAACGCGAACGGCGCCGCCGCGTCCTTGAAAACCGCGCTCATTCTTCCGTACCACAGTTTGTGGGAAGAATCACTGCTGGCGTTGCAAACGGAATTCTTCTCCAGAGGTTTCGACACGGAATCAGCAGAGGTACCGATGGACGATTCCTTGGCATCGCTGCTCGTGGCGCGGTTACAGTGGGTCGTCACCGGTGATACTTCCAGTGATAGTATCAGCAAAACTTTCAAAACAACGCTTTTGGCATCCGTGGTCGCGAAAGTCGCCACGATTGCGGTGGGGGATAAAAGCCGTCAGCAGGGCGGGCTGGTTCGTATGGGCAAACAGTCTCGGGAACCGCCGGCGCCGGGTTTGTGGAAATACGCGGTCGGTGTTTTGTGCGTGAATCGCGAGTACGACCTCGCGTGTTCCCTGATTTTGGCAATCACGAAAACGCACCCCGCGATTTGCCTCAGCGCGTGTTCCGTGCCCGCGGTGGTGGTGAAGTTCCTAGCTGCGGCTGCGAAAGGAAGTAAACGGACTGGCGACGGACCGACCGCCCATACGTCTCAACAGTACGACGAATCGGAACGGTACTGGGTATTGTTGCGCGAGGATGTTGTTCGTACGTGCGACGCGCGCGCGTCACAACACGCGTATCAGGTGTGCGCGGAGGGGTTGAGGCAAATCACAACGGACTTGAGGTAAAGCGATTTGAGGTAGGGTCCGTGATTGAGGATGAGGTAGAGGGTGTTATGAGTTGATTTTAGACCAAAACAGGTAAACAACAACCAAATAATTAAGCGCGGCGCGTGTCCTCCACTCCCCTGGGAGACAAAAAAAACCTCACGCATTACGCCGTGACTCTCCACTGGTACGCGCCGCAGTTCATCGCGTCCGTAAGGTCCTTCTTCGCGGTGAGCGGCTTGGTGGGGGGCGTTTTCGTGAGAAGCGCCTGGATTTGCGTTTCCATTTGAGCGCGGTACTGCGCGCGCGCACCCTTGAACTGGATGTACCAAACGAAAAAGGGAATGCCCTCCTGTTTCAGGAACGGGCCGAGCTCGGCTTTGCTGCCTTGGTAGTGCACGAACGCGCCTAGGGCGATGGGGTCCATCGCCTGCATGATTTCCTGGACTTTAGCGCCGACGTATTTGGGGTCGAAAAACGCGCGAATCAACGGCACGCACAGTTCTTCCTCTTCCTTGAGATGGGCTTTCATGGTGGCGTGGTACGTCTCGAAAACGGAGGTGACGGCGGTCAACGACCCGCCGCCCTCAAGCGCCCCCACCTCCAAAGTCACCGCCTTGGCCAGCGCAACAAGCGCGTCGTGGTCCGCCTCCAGTTTCGGCGGGTAGTTCACCTTTTCCTTGAGCATCGGGGTGAACATGTCGTCCTCGTGCCCGTGGTGCAGATCCACAAGTTTCGAGTGGCCCGCCCAAAACTTTTGAAGAGCGGAGACTTGCCATTGCTGCAGTTCGCCGCCGCCGCACGCCGCTAAACCGGCGCCGAACTTGCACATCTCGCCCTTGATGGCGTTGTGGATGCGGTACCATCTGTCCCGACGGTGCAAGGGAGGCAGGGGAAGAGTTCAGGTGAGCATTTAGTCATGGTTCGCAGAAAAGACCCTTCCTCGAACTCAACCTTCGAGGCGTGGGAGAGGGTGGAGGAAGATGTGTCGTACTCAGGAAGTGTCGCGACGACACGCACGATCCAGGTAACAACGAATCTTCGGGCAACAACGAAACGACTTGAAGATCGAATCCAAAAACCACGTACCCGTCCGACTTTTCGGGAAAGTGCCACGTGTGTTCCTTGTCCGCGACCGCGCCGTCCTTGGCGTAAGATTCGATGTTCGCGAGAGGCATGGTGGTGGAGGATGGGTGCGTAGCGTGGGGTGGGAAGTGCGAGAGGGGGGGACGCGCGGTGTTGAATTACTTTGGCGGAAAAAGAAACAGAAAGTTCCTAGGTGCGTTTGAACCAATCACGCACCAAGAACTCGCCACGGAGAACCTCGGCGGACTCGCGTTATGCTACGCGTTCGCAGTCTGCGAAAAGGACGCTCTCGGCTCTCCCCCGTCGAGTCGACCCCGCATGTACCCCATCAACCAGCAAACAGGTCGCAAAAAAAACTCTCGGAAATCGAGACGTTCTTTGCACCAAAACTCGGCGCGCGGCCCGCGCGCTGGCCGTGATGTCGCGTTTGGTTAATTGACAACAAACGACGCGTTTTCCATGATGGCACCTTCCCTCCCCTTGCTTGGGTCGAGTCCTTCGCCGAGACCTGAGGGTGTCGCGTCATCGCGGAGTCGTCGTGACAACTCATCAGGTGAACTGTCCCGGGGCGGTGACGAAACATTCCGGGAAACGCCCCTACGCCCCTCGAACCCCGGGGCTTCGTTCGAGTTCGGGGACGTGTTGCACCCCACACGCGACGTGCGCGGTGACCCCACTGTCGCGGGTGCGGCGCTGGGTCCGGAAATACGCGGCGTGCGGGATCGGCACCACGACGACGACGCGACGGAGTTCCGGTCCGAAATCTCGGAACCAAACGACAACCCCCCGAACGACCCGGGGTTTCGCCAGGCGGCCGAGCCCCACCCCACGGTACGCGCGGGGTCCGAAGACGCGTTTCTCAAGGCGGGCGAATTGCATTTCGGGCAGGCGTGGGACCGCCGCGCTGGGGGTGAGGAAAACAACCTCGAAAGCACGGGCAGAGATGGGCGTGGGAACGAGACATCGTCGATCTTTTCGGATGATGAGGAAAACGAAACCGAAACCAAACCGAAAGCACTTCCCTCCGCGCTTCTCGAGACCCGCTTCGACCGAGACCCGCGGCGAGTGACGCGAAACAAGCCGAGACAGCAAAGCGTGTTGTTCCGTCGTGCGTTTCCTACTGACGAGACGACGAATGACGATCACCCGTGGTCACGAGTTACGACTCAGTGGAGTTTGCGGGGCGCGAATGATGATTCGTTTCCGGAGACCGATTTCGTGCCCGGCGCCAAATCTGGAAACGCGCGGCGGAGTGTAGACGCCGCGGAGTTAATGACCCCCTCGCTCGGGGAGGGCTCGGGGATTGGTGGAGAAGAGGACTCTGGGGGTACTGCTGAAGAAGAGGATGATGCCGGTGGGGAAACTCGAGTTTCGCCTTCGTCCGAAAGTGACCGTGTTTCTCGACGCAGCGGATCGAGCATTTCGGGTCGCAACCGCGATCGCGGCGATTCGCTTCAGCGGTACCTGACCACAAACGAAATCACCACCTACTACGCAAAACTCGCCTTGGACAGTTACAAAAAAGCAGGAAAGCCTTTATTGTGCTGCCACCGATCGTCGACACGAACCTGGAACGGCGACCGACCGGGGCTGTGTCGGCTCGCCGGCGCGCCGAGTGGGAACGGCGCGGCGATTGATTCTTCAAACGAGCAAGTCAACCGCGTATCACAAGGCGAGTGTTTCCTTTCACGCGCGTACACGGAGGGTTTCCGCGCGCCGATCGCGTTCGCGGCGTACCCGTCAAGGGACGTGCTTTGTGAAAAGTGCGGGGACGTGGCGTGGGACCCGGTGCGGTGGCCGGAACGGTTATCGGTGGTGAAGGACGAGTTAGTACTCAGCAACGACCTTTGGTGTCGCGGGTGTTTGCTTGTAAAAGGTGTGGTGCCCGAATCCGTCGTCGACGACTTACCAACCGACGAAACCGTGGTGATGAAAGTTTCGTTGAAACGCGTGCTGTGCAGGCACGCGCTTAGGTGCGAAAAAGTGGCGATTGGGGGGCGATTTGGCGGTGACGGTGACGATGGCAATGACGGTGACTTGCAGAAAAACGCGTCTCGTGTCGAACTCGACGGCGACGATAATGATGAAACAAAAAGGTCCCTCTCCGGCAAGTCGTCCCTCGCGAACCCACAAAAAATCGTCCACGAACTGCGCTGGGAGATGGACCGCACCGGCCACGGCTGTCCCGATTCCGGCCGTTTGTGCGACCGCCAACAAACCGAACGCGACTGCGCGTCCGCGATTGTGGTGTGCGGCCTTCCCTTTGCGTTTGACCCGGGTGATACGTGTTTAAAGCGCTTGAGGGCGGGGGAGGCGGCGATACACAAAAACGAGGAGTGCGAGTTTCGGTTGGTGCCGTGTTCCCGTCGCGAATTCGGGTGCGAACAACAAATTCGCGCCAAGCACGCCGGCGCGCACTTCCGTTTGTGCGAACTACGGCCGTTTGTGTGTCCCAATCGACCAAAGTGTTCTTGGAGGGGAGTCCGGCGAACCGTGGAAGGGCATTTGGCAAAAGACTGCGCCTGGGAAATCGTGCCTTGCGGTTTCGTGGACGACGACCCCGACGGACAAAAAGGGAAACAACAACGCGCAAGGGATTCGTCGATCGGCAACGACGGGCGCGTTTACACCTTTGGTGGTGACGTGGTGGAGACCGAGGTTCGGACCCGGAAAAACAGTTTACGAAGCCAATCGAAACGACAATGGTTGGGTTTGTTACGGGTTACTCCAGGGGCGGGCTCTCACGACCAAAACGCGCCCGGCTCCGTCTCTGGCTCGGAAAAGGTAAGTTCGTATGGGCAAACAGTCTCAAAAGGTTCGATTTCGCAAAACAGCGACTCCGCATTTTACTCGGCCAGTACCTCGTCCAAGTTCAAGCGCGGGTTCATCGCGAATGAACGAAGCGAACGCGGCGAACGGTGCGGCGTGCGTTTACCCAAGTGCAAGCTCGCGTCGCACCGCGCCGTGTGTCGGTTTCAGCGAGCCCTCTGTCGTCACTGCAAAGGTACGGCCGGACGGGCTTTCCCAAATCCAGGCACCGGGCGTTTGCCGATTGTCCGCCCGTCATTACGTAGTTACTACATACATCACAACCACGACTGTTTGCTCATACATGGCACTTGGTGCCTCTCAAGACTGACACTTTTTTTGTTCACAATCAAAGCCCCGCGGGCGCTGCGCCGGGTGGGGCAGCACGAAGCCGAGTGTGTTTTTCGTTTTTTCGACTGCGCGAGGTGCGGGAAAACAATCCCACACGATCAAAAGAAAGCGCACATGCTCCATGTTTGCCCGGAACAAGACGAGCGTTGCGCGTTCGCGAAGTACGGGTGTTTGTGTCCCGTCGTGCCTCGACGCGCACATGGCGCGCACCAGGGTTTGTTTCTACCGGAACACCTGCGTTTGTTGATGACGTGCGACCGAAACGCGCCGGGGCCGACGAAAACGAGCGAGGGCGATCCGTATCCAGACTTGCTTTCGTCGTTTTCTTTCGAGGTGGGGTCTCAAGGAAAAGAGTCTGACCCTACAGGCAAAGAGTGTGATGAAAAAACGCGAAGAAAGAAAGTAACAAAACAGTCCGACTCCACCGAAAACAAAACCGCAACGAAAGAAACCTTCGACGGCTTCCGTGTCCTGGTGTCAAGACACGAGCTGACTTTTTCTGATTTGAGAACAATCAAAGCAACCGCGGTTGACACCACCGAAGGCGTGGTTTGCGAGACCGAGACGTTGCTTAGCTCCGTTGCGGACGCGAACGCGACGCGACGCGACGCGACTGAGTTTCTGCTTTCTGAAATGCAAAAGGCGAGGGAAGGGTTTTCGGCACAATGCAAAGACGCGGTGGGTACTTGCATCGCGTTCGAGGAAAGTGTTGAGGCGAAAACGAGCGCTGTGTTGATTCAATCCGCCGCGGCGCAATCGGAGGTACGTTCTTCTATTTCCCAAATCCAGGCACACTGTTTTATCTCTCAGCTGGTGACTGTTTGTCCATACATCGCCCAACACGGGACTGACACTTTTCGTGTAACAATCGCAGGCGAAACAAACTTTGCTCGACGACGACGCGCTGGACGCGATGGCACAAGAAGCGACGAAAGAAACATCGAAACTGCAAACCTCTATTACAGACTGTTCCGAGCGGGATTTAACCAAAACGCTGGTGAGGTTTTCGGCACTCGTCGCGCCTGCTTTGAGCTTGGAAAGCGAAATCGAGGCGCAACTGGCGCGAGAAACAACCGCGATGCGCGCGCGATGCGCGAACCTGGAGTGGGCCGCTGCCGACCGCGCCGTGGCGCGCTGGGAGAAAATCAACGACGCGCGCGAGCGCTTCGGCGATTCGCTGATTCCGTGGGAGGTTAAGCATCGCGAATTGCAAATGAAGATTTCAGCCCTGGAGCGGATGGAGTTTCTCAACGCCAAGGAGGACCACGCAATGAGGACGCGCGCCAAGGACTTGCGGTTACCCGTTTCGTGTTACGAACAATCGGATTCACCGGATTCACAGTCGCACGCGGAGGAAAGGCCTGCCTCAGCGCCCTCAACGCCCGCCGGGGCGGGGCACATCTTACGTAGCATGGCAGAGAAACCCAACGACGACGAGATGGATGAGATGATCCTCGCGGCGGCCCGGGACGGTGATGGGCAGGTGAGCTTCGAGGAGTTTCCCAAGCCCATCAGCCCGTTTCAAGGGATGCCGCCGCCGGCTAACGTTCCCGGGGGCGGGGGCGGGGGCGGGAGCTCTGCGGCGGGGGGTGCGTTTGGTGCGGCTGCACCACCCCTAGGGGGTAACCCCATCGCGGACATGGAGTCGTTTTAAAGACAACACGGCCTTGATAACGACGCGCTGAAAAAGGTGCACGAGCAGTTCCTAAGCATCGACACGGACAAAAGCGGGCGGGTCGACAACAACCAGTTTTGCCGTTTACTGCGGGTGCCGCGGTCGCCGTTCGTGGAGCGTTTATTCGGGACGTTCGACAAGGACAAAAACGGCACAATCGACTTGAAGGAGTTCGTGGTGGGTTTGTGCAACGTGGGAGGGAGCGCGCGCGAGGACAAGGTGACGTTCGCGTTTCAGGTTTTCGACCTGGATTGCAGCGGCGCGATTAACGCGTCGGGGCTTAAGAAGATCGTCAAGGCTACGAACATGGCGTCCGCGAAACAGCTTGATCGGAAAATGCACTGGCTCATGAAACAGTGCGACGCGGACGGAGACGGGAACATTTCGTACGAAGAGTTTGTTAATTTGGCGAAGAAGTTCCCGAACATCGTGTTCCCCGCGTGTTCCTTGCCGGCGGTTTGGGCGGGTTGAATTAAAGTCACTTTCCGAGGGTAAAGGGGTCACGGTCAGAACAGGAAGGTAGGCCGGTATCGAACGATTTAGGTTGTTAGATGTGGTAGTCACAGTAGTCATAGTAGTTTCGAGCGGTAATTTCGGCGGTAGTTTCTTGGGAGACATGCCTGTTAGTTTCTAGGGAGCCTTCCCTGTTACATCTGGACTCCACAGGGACGAACCCTTTTTTGTCCCCGCGAACGCGCGAAAAAAGAAAAAAACAAATCGAAATTGAGCCGTTGATTGAAACGCCTTTTTTTTTTGTGCCTCGTGGTTTTCGAAAGCGCATCAATCGCTCCGTCCCAGAAACAGACCGTTCGGCACCCGGCCTGTGACCGCGTGTGTGTACGCGACCGCCGGCACCTCGTGGGCGACGCCAATGCCTTTTTCGTCCGCGTACTGGCACAACGGGGGCAGCGCGGTACCCGCGGTCCCCCGAAACGCTTCTTCGTCGTCGCCGACCCACCACCCCGGCGTCGCATCCGCCCCGGGAGCCCATCTCCCCTCCGTGCCGTCGTGCGAAGATGCGTCCGCGTCACTCGCGGAGATTCAAGCCGCGCTGCTTCAGCCCGGGGGGGGTGTGATTCAGCAGCAAAGGACGCCTTTAGTCGACTCAGGGTCGAAGTACAAGCTCGGGTGCGAGCGCGTTGTCGTGCACGGCAAGGCGTTCGCCCGCACAAGATTGACCCGGATCTTGGAAGTCCGCACCCAGGAAAAGCTCTGGGCCAGGTTCCAAGCCGCAGAATTCCGAGCCCTCGTACAGGACCACCACGTAGAGTTGACCAGCCAACTTCACGAAGGGTGGTTAACAGCGAGAGTTGCGAAACAAAAAGAGCTCGAACGGGACTACTCAGGCGCGGTGGTGGGGGTGGGCAAGGCGCACGCCGCCGCGGCGGCGATTGGCACATCCAAATCGAGAAAGAGTAGGGAGAAGGAAAACGCGCACAAAAGGTTCGACGCCGAGCTCAGGTGAGTATTTCCCATTTACCACATTCCGAAGACTGATTGCCCATACGAGTCTGACATTTCTTTTTACAATCTCAGCGCCCTGGAGCGACACGAAACCGCGCTGGGGCGGGAGTACAGACGCATTGCCACGCTGGACGAGCCTTTCTTCGTGGCGAAGCACCGACGAAACACCGCGATTGCGCTTGGGGATAAAACCAGGACTGACATGCGCGAAACCGCCGCGGCGTTCGCGGATTCCGACGAGGGGAAACGGAAAAAAGTACGTACCCGTGGGGCTTTCCCAAATCCAAAGACTGTTTACCGCACCTCTTTGACTATTTACTGTTTACGACATACATCACAAGTGCACTGTTTGCTCATACACGTTACGAACATTACGAAGACTGACACTTTACTTTTCTTTTCCAAAAACAGCTCGTGGAGGCGTTGACTCGCGAAACGCGAGACCGCGTCGCTCGGCCGTTACGGGGAAACCTTTCCGGGGAGACGTTCCGGAACACGCACTTCAACGACTTGGTGGTGGACCACGGTACGGGGGTGGCGGTGGGGACGCGGCGGTTGCGGACAAACGCCACCGGCGGCGGCGGTACCGGCAAATTCGCATCCGTACCCGCCGCCGCGGCTGTTCAGATTCTGGGAGGCGACGGCGGGGTCGAGCGCCACGGTGGGCACAAAAAAACACCACAAGCCCTGTCCGCGTTCGACAACGCGTTCCAGGAGGAACAGCGACGCGCGGTGCGCATGGATTCCGAGCTTAAGGCTTTGCGATCCACGAAAGCCAAGGAGGCGAAGCGCGCTACCTTCGCGGCGCAGCAACGTCGGGCGGTTGTTTCGAAACGGGAAATGGCGGTGACGTTCGATTTGGAATCGCGGGCGGAACGTGCGCGCAAGGTTAAGGAAATGGCAACGGGTGGCGGCCTGATCAACGCCCCGTTACTGCGCAAGTGGAACGCGGAGAAGAAGGAGAGCGATACGTTGAGAGCTTTTGAAACGGCGTTTTCTGAGATTTCGCGAGCCGGGGGCGACGGCGGTTCCAGAGGTGGGCGCGGCGGTGCCGGCGCCGCGGTTGCGTCTCGATTAACTCGCCCGCAAACCACCTTCGACGACGAACTGCCGTTCGACGAAGGCACGCCTGGTGATGAAGATGAAGGGTTCGGTGTGGGAACCGCGAATGACGACGACGCATCGGGGTTTGGGGATATGTTCCACGAATCCGCGGAGGAGGCACGGTTGGGTGATTTGGGGCTGGAAAACGTTTTGGCCATGGCGCGGGGCGCGAGTAGTCCCGTGTTGGAACTGTCGGAACGAGTGGGCCAGCAGTCTTCCAAACACTCCCGAGCAACGAAACGAAACGAAGACGCGCCTGAGGTTCTGGCGCGTCGAGGGGTGGTGGGGTCCACCATGGACGAAATCGCGGCGGTGGTCGCGGCGGGCGAGTTCGCGGTGCGCTCGCCCCGGAGGCCGTACCACACGGACGCGTTCGATGACGACGAGAACGACGGCGATGGGTACTCGGATGACGACTTCGTCGGGCCGGCGGGGGGCGCGGGGGTGCCGGGCGGGGTTTCCGACTTCGTGGACGAATCGCAGCTCGACCGCGCCATCGCGGCGGCGGCGGAGCACGGACGGCGCGCCGCTTTGGCCGCGGTGTCGCCAGACCCATCGCAACAGGCCCAAGCCTCCGCGAACCGCCTCACGGAGTTGGCAAAGTCCCTTGATCAATCACAATCGCAAGAAATGTCAAACTCGCGAAGTTTGAACCTCAGCGAGGACACCACGGGTTTGTTCAGCAACACGTTTACGTTTGACGAGACGCGCGCGTCTGTTCCGGTGGCGCCGTCCACGGTTCCGGGTGCGCCCGGCTCGACCCTCCCCGGGTCGTCCAGCTCGGGCGACGCCGAGGCTGAGATGAGGGCGTCGCTCGCCGCGACGGCGGCGGCGATGGACCGGGTGACACGCGAGGCAGAGCAGGCGGATGCGAACCTCGCGGAGGCGTCGCGACGCGCCGCGGTCCGACCGCGAAGCGCGTGGAGCGACGACCCTTCCTCTTCTTCAGTACCGAACCCGGCATCAACATCCCCACTCCCCAACCGCGTCGCCCTGCCCACGTTGAAACCTCTGGATGCGATTCTCGGCGCACTTGGGGAACAGGTAAGGGAACTGGACTTGGCCGCGGCGAACGCGGCGGCGGCGGCGCCCGAGTCAAAGTACACCAGCTCCAGCTCAGGGGACACGGCGGCCGGTGATGCGTATTTAGACGACAGCGCGCTTTACGCCGCCGCGGCGGCGGCGGCGAACAACAGCGCGCCGCCGTCGTCTTCCGTGGCCTTCGGAGATGTCTCCACTTATGGCGGCGCGCCGTCCACGCCAACGCCAACCGGTTTCGCGGAAGACGACGCCTCGCCCGCCGGCGCGCCGAACCAAACCCCTCAAAGCACTGAGTACGGGTTGAAACCGCAGCGAGACGCGCGCGGCGGGTACGGAGCAGGGTATGGTGATTCATACGGCGCTTCCCACGAAAACAGCGCTGGTAACGTCGGTGTGTACGACGCGTCGTACGAAAACGTCGGGTACGGCACCCACGGCGTCCTGGACGTCGCCGCAGTCGCCGCGCGCATCGCCGCCGCGGCTGTGGCGGACGCGGCGCCCGGTGAGGCGCCGGAAGCCACGGCGCGAAGAGTGGCGTGTGCCATGGAGGCGGCGCTGGGTGGGGCGTTTCAAACCACGAAATCGAAAAGAATCGCACACGCGTCGTCTGGTTCGCCCGCGCTGTGCACCGACGCCACCGAGACGAACCCGGACTCAAGCTGGGCGCAGGCGCTCGGTGCGCTGGAGGGGGAGTGGGCCTCTAGTTTGAACCTGTCCAGGGCGCCTGAGTCGGAGGTCAAAACGAAACCGAAAAGTGGATTTGCAAACTCGCCGTCGCGCTACGCGGGGGTCGCGTCGGAAGAACCCGACGCGGCGTTCGCGCAAGCCGAGGCGCTGGCAAACCAGGAGGCGGAAGCGGAGTCGTTCCCACACGAGTTCGGAAAGTTAGATTTGGGGAAAGGGCGGACTAAATACACGATCGAACGCGACGACGACGACGAGGTTTGGTCAAACGCGGGAACCGCGGGCGCGACGGGTACCGCTTCGTCCGGAAATTCAAACGTGGGTTCCTCAAAGGGAAAACGCGGTTTTCAAAGGGAAGTCGTCACGACGAAAGCGCCTGCAGTAACCAAGCCGTTCCAAACCCTCGTTTCCGTGGACGGGACAAGCTTGGTGGATCTCGCGAACGCGCTTGACCAAAAATCCTTCGACGACGAGGCCGAGGAGTTTGACGACGTGTTTGACGACGACGCGGGGTTCGACGAGGAAACGGACGAATCCGTCGTTTCTTTCGACGACGGTTTTTCGTCACACTTTGCGACCGCGGAGAATAACGCGATTTCGCAAATTTCCACCGAGTCCACCGGTTACTCGTCCGAAACCCTGGTATCACAAGCGACAAACGCTTCTTCGGCGGCCAGAAACGCACAGGCCAAGGCGTTGCGTTTGAAAGCCACGGAGGCGGATCGGAAACACAGGGCGGCGCTGATGGCGGCGGCGGCGAAGAAGAAGAGCTCCGCGAAAAAGAAGACTGAAACGCCCGCTACTGGGAAACAGTCCGCGAAGAAAACCACCAAACCCGCGAACGTGTTCCGGTGACCGGTAACGTGAAGTGAGGAGTGTCTCGCGAACCGAGTGAAGTGGGTGTCTCGCGAATAGAGTGAAGTAGGTGTCATACATACAATCATATCTGTACAAAGACGTTTTCATTCCTTAACTCGCTTTTTCACTCTTCGCGCAGCGACGACTCGTGTTTTTTTTCGAATCGCCCTGAACCGGCGCGCTCGCCATTGTCGCGTTCGCCTCGCTCGGGTATTCCTTTTTCGCCATCTCCGATACGTAGGTGGCGTCGTCGGGGAACTGCTGTCGCCACTCTTGGTTTATGACGTAAGAACTTCTGGTGATGAAGTTCGTGACGGTCTTTTCGGTTTCGGTTTTGAAATCCCTAAATTCGTTTTGCGAAAAGTGGTCAAATTTCTTCAGCGACGCGTCGAACCAGTCAGTGACCGTGCTCGCCACCCGGAGCACGGCTTTGTCGAAATCGTCAACCGGGTCGTTTGAAGTATCCCCAGAAGAAGAAGACCCGTTCGTATCCCCGACTTCGTCCGAGACTCCGTCCCCAAACTCGAACACCCCGAACTCCGAGTCCCAGTACGCCGACCTCGTTCGGTGTCGAAACGATTGCGACGCGACGGGGGGGGTGGAGGGGGGGGGCGGGTGTTCTTCGTCTGTTTCTGTTTCTTTCCCAGGAGGAGTGTTCGCGTCCCCGATTTTGGTGGCATCCCCGGAAGCTTTGGTATCCCCGGTTTTGGTGTCGTCCCGAGTCGTTTTCTCATCCCCGGTCGTGTCGGCTTCCCCAGTTTTGTTCAGTTTCTCATCCCCAGTAGTGGTTAAACCGCCGACGCGTTCCCCCGGCGTCGCGACGACACCACAACGCGGGTGCTCCTCAACCCAGGCATCCGCTTCTTCGTCGGTTACGCGTTGCGTATCAGTGATTGAGGTTTGGGAAACTTTGGGAACTTTGGAAACCGCCGTGGAACCGCCGTCGTCACGCGCGGCCGCCAGGTCCTCTGCAACCGCGCTCGCCGCTTCCAAAGCGTTTTCCGGAGCGCCGCTTCCTACGTCTGGCGCCAACGTCGGCCCCGCCAAAACGCGACCGCGCTTGTGCACCATCTCGTGTTGACTCCCCGAAGCGTGGCCAGCGTCCCTCGTGGCTAACGTCACCACGAACCGACCGGCCGTTTCGTTGGTTCGCTGAATACGCCGAAGCGGCTGGCGCGGCGGTTTCGTTTGCGTTTTCGCAGCGAGCGTCGCGTTTTCGTTGCTCGCGAGTTTCCTTTGTTCCTCCTGAGGCACTCCTGGCACCGGTGCTACTTCTACTTCTTCCACTTCTTCCACGTCTTCCACGTCTTCCTTCTTTGGCTGCAGCACTTCCTGTATCCGTTTCAGCCGCGCGCGGTACTGTTCCGCTTTCGAGGACACCGCGAGCGCTAAGTTTTCGTCGCTCTCCAGCTTTAGGTACACCTCGAAATGCGCCAGGGCGTTTTCGTAACCGGCAGCCGCGAGTTCCGCCGACCCGCAATGGTCCGCCGCGACCGCGGCTCGAACCAGTTTCGTACCTAAAGCACGAGACGAGAGACGTAGCCGGTCCAACTGTGTGTTGCGAGACGTATCTGCGCTTGGGTGCGATGACCCGGATGTCGACGCTGGGCTTTTTTGTCTTTCGGTGCTTCTGGTGGTTTTTGTGTCTAACGTTTCCATCGGGGTCGTGGTACGACTGTTGTTGGTGTGGTTGTTCGGTTCCCCGCGGTTCTTAGTGCCGCCACCCCCGCGCGCGTGTGTGTCCATGTCTCCACGTCGTCCCTCTGTATCACCGCGCGGAAACCCAGACCGGGTCTGGGTCTTCTTGTCGGGGTGCGGAGTCGTGCAGTGCGAATCTGCATTCTCGTTCTCGGCACCGGCTCCGAAATACCGCGCCCGCGGTTTGATCCGAGGCAACAGCACCGCGCGCGACGCACCCATACCACCACGAGAGGCGCAGACGCGTGCGCACTACCAGTCACACAAACGCGTCTCACGGGAGTCACGAACACGTCCGCCGATGTAGTCGCGCTCGCGCGCGTAGCGCACACTGAGAGTTGGGACTCGGGGTGGCCTTCCCAGAAAACGCTTGGCGAGAGGGGAACGCTCGGAAAGGAACTTTTCAATTTTTAATGACGGCACAACTCGTCAACTCGCCGGGGTCACACTTTGGGTGCCCATTGCGTCTGGGGCGCACCGCACGATGTCGAACCGTTTCGCGGGCGGTGCCGTGGCGGAGGCGAACCGGAGGGCGCTTGTGAACCAGGAGCGAGCCGCGGGGCAAAGAGACGCGTCGCAGATTAAAACCTTGACGGACAAGGAAGAGGCGTTGCTCGCATCCATACGGAGCCAACTGCTGGGTGGGGGAAAAGGAAAAGGAACGAAAAGCGGCGGCGGCGGGTCTGGGTCACACCAGGGTTCCCGTAAAGGGAAACCGGGCATGGGGGGTTCCACCTTGGGTTCCGGTAAGGACAAGGCTAAACCAGTCAATACCGTGGACGGCGTCAGGAGGTACGACGACCTGGATGACCTGGAGGATGACGAGGACGAGGAGGGGGGCGCAGGAGATGATGTTGATGATGATGATGATGATGATGTTGATGGAGATGGGGATGCCAAAAAAGCGAACGCGAGTCGCCGCGAAACCGTCAGTGCTCCTCCCCCCACAACGCAGACCAAGGAAAAGCTGTTCATGAGCAAAGCGGAACGCAAGAGGTTGAAGAAAAAGCGGCTGGGTGGTGTGAAAAACGACAGCGGGCGCCCTGGAAACGTTAGCGGCGCCGGGCCTGCCGGGACGTCGGCTGTCCCCGCGAACATGGCTGAAAAAGAACGAAAGAAAGCGGACGACGAGGACGTGAAGAAACAACGCGCGCCGCCGCCGCCGCAGCAACAACAGAAAAAGAAACAGAAAAACAACGCGCGGAAAGGCGAACCGTCGCGACCGTGGCCGCCGCGACGAGAAGCCGAGAGTTGAGTCGAAGGTGGTTTAGGCTTTAGGCTTTAGGGTTAATACGAATACTGTAGTCAAATAATTCAATGTCATCATCGTCTCGTTTTGCGCTTTCAAATTTACGCCGTGAAAACGGCGACCGCGGCGGCCCAAAAAATCGCCGCGTCCGCCCGCAGACGATTCGTAATCCAGCGCCACGAGTCTCGGCGGAGGCGACGGGTGCGACGGCGGCGGTTTGGCGGAGGGGTCGGCGGCGATGGCGGCGGCGGCGGAACCAAAGTCTCCGCTTCCCGCGACACGAAGTTCGCGTCCGCCGCGACCGCCGCCGCCGTGGCGAAACTCTCGACGCTCGCGGCAGTCACACGCGTCGCTCCGCCGACTCCAAATCGTCAACACCATCTCCCCCCAAAACCGCCCTTATTTCGCCCCCGCCTTGCCCCCCCCCACCGGGCAAACCCCCGTCGCGCTGACCCAGACGTTCCACTCCGTTCGGTTCGCGATTACCGTATGAGCATTTAGTGCTTCGTGGGTTATTTTTTCCGAAACCTCAACCGGCCACCCCGTGACGCAACACGCGTCGCTCGCGTTTGAACACAAATGACAAACCACCGTTCCCGTCCACGTGTTTTTCCCACACCCACCGCAAACACGCGTCGGGAGGGTCTGCGTAATTTGCCTGTCCATGGACAACGCCAACACCCAGTCCCTAATCTCCTCGCGAATCGGTTCGGGTACGAAGTGTCGATTAGGGATCAAAAACTGGTACGATGAAAAAGAAACCGACCGTGTCAGTCGTTTGGACCGCGTGTACGAGGGATTGGAAAGGGTACCGTGTTGTGACTTCTGGTAAATTGACACAGTAAATTGACACAGTTCGGTGTCAATTTACCACAGGGCCCTGGTAAGAGTAAAAAAACAGTCGTGGTAATCGGGCCGATCAGGGAGGCGGAACGTGGTGCATGGGAAATAAGGGAAAAATAGGAAAAAATACGCACCTTCCCCGGCGGCGGCAAATCCGTCGTTTCGAAATCGTCGTTGTCCAGACTCGACGCGAACTTCTGACTAACCGCTCCGTGATCACCGCCCCGTTGCTCCAAAACCTCGTCAATCGCATCCGCGATATCCAGGTACCGGTTAAGAAACACGAACGCGGCGTTGTGGTTTTCTTTTCGTGTGTGTGAAAAGAAAGTGTCAGTCGTGTATATCGCGATGTATGGACAAACAGTCACCCGCTGAGAGATAAAACAGTGCCTGGATTTGGGAAAGGCCAAATGCGTACCTTTTCGTTTGCGGCACGCGGCGCCGGCGGCGAAAAACGCGGCGTCGGCGGGGATGATTTTTTCCGTGAACCGAGTTAGGGAGGAAAAAGCTTTCGTGACTAATTGCTCCATGCCCTGTTTTTGCGAATGCGCAGCACTGGAGGCGGTGGCGATGACGCACACCAGGTGCGCGCACGTGTTAAGTGTCTCGAAAGTTTTCGAAGTTTCGGAAAGTGCTGCCGAAGTATCATCCGCCGACTTTACGACCGCGTCGCAGAGTTTGGTCAAAAAAGATTTCGCCGATTTTGCCGCCATGACTTTTTCCAAGTCGTCCCCGTCCAGCTCAAGGGCGTGAGAAAGCGCGCTTTGCGCGACTTGCTGGTACAGAGCGAAGTGATTTGCATCCACCGGGGGTCCGCTTTTCAGTTCGGATAAAATCAAAGAAGCGCCCGCGCCGTCGCCAGATTTCATCAAGTGCGACGCGCGCCGCAAGGCGTCTTTTTTCGGAAAAGAAAAGTGTCAGTCTTGAGTGGCACCAAGTGCCATGTATGTCGCGATGTATGGACAAACAGTCACCAGCTTCGGTAAAACAGTGCACTTGTGATGTATGTAGTAACTACGTAACTACCCTGGACAATCGGCAAACGGCCGGTGCCTGGATTTGGGAAAGCCCAGGAGGCCGTACCTGTTTCGGATTCGTCTTTGTCGAGAGTCTTGTCACTTTTTTGTACCCGCACAAACGCGGCGTCTCCTTTGCTCCGCACAGACGGCACGTACCTCTCCGTGGAATTCGCGTCCACGCCGTGCACTTGAAGCAAGTCATCCGCGGCGGATGGTTCGCCGATTGATCTTAAACGAAAAGCAACCTCGGCCACGACGCTGGCGGTTTTCCCGGGAACGCGCTCGTTCGCCAGCTTCACGCCGGCGCGCCACGCGTGGGTGAGTTTCTCTTTATCGGTTGACGACAAAAGCTTCAGGTTGAACGTTTTCAGGTCGATCTGAAGAAGCGTATCCACAGCGCCCGCGTAGTCACCCGCGAGTCGCAGTTTATCCGCCTCGGAGGTCAGGGATAAACAAAGCTCAGACCCGGAGGCGTTGGAGGACTTCTTGTCGGAATTTGCAGAACCGGAGTTCCCGCCGTTCGCGTCCAACTTCTTTTCGCGTTCCAACTCCGCCTTGCGGTTCGGCGCGTAATCGTTCGCGACTTGAATCGCCCGGTCCCACAGCTTGTACCGGACGTAAAACTCAATCGCCTTTTCCGGGGCTTTGGCTTTGATGAACAGACGTTCGATTTCGGTTAAGGTTTTGTTGTCCAAAACCTTAGCCGTGCCGTCGGAAGTACTTTCTTTTGTCGGGTCGTTACTCACGGAATCGTTTCCAGAAGAAGTTTCCAGAAACGCCGCGTGCGCGCAAAGCGTGGCGTTGAGTAACTCGGGCGCTGTTGTTGTGAAAGAAAAGTGTCAGTAACTTGTATGAGCAAACAGTGAGAGAGTTGGATTCTAATCAGTGCACTTGTTACTAGTAGTGCACTCGACCAGTGGCATCAAATAGTCGGCGGAATTTGGAAAGGCAGGTCCAAACACGTACCTGTTTCCGTCGCAACTCTAACCGCGGCTTGCCAGTCCCCGCAGTGCGCCCACATATCGATGGCTTCTTTGGGTTTGTCCGCCATCACGAACGCGCGCTCAGCGCTCGCGAAATCGCCCTCATCCTCCAGAAACAAAGCGCGTTTCAAGTACATCTCGGCGATTTTGGTGGGAGGGAACTTTCCGTGTTTCGCCAGCACCAGGGCGTCTGCGATTGTGAAAGAAAAGTGTCAGTCTTGAGTATGGGTGTACTTCGTGATGTGGTCTGAGTAAACCGTCAGAATAATCGGGCCTCCACAGTGCCTGGATTTGGGAAACGCGCGGTACGTACACGGAAAGTCGCCCGTATCCACGAAGTGCGCCGCGCCGCTTTCCAAAAGGCCAAACTTTTTCAGCAAAGCGGTGCCTGAAGTATCGTCAAGTGACTTGGCCCTGATTGTAAAAAATAAAGTGTCAGTCTTCTATGGGCAATCAGGGAGGCGGTGTGTGCTGATTGGGAAATACTTACCACGCGTACGCGACTTGCTTGGATGCGGACCCGCCGCCGCCCGCCCGCGCCGCCCTTACCGCGTCTTCCCAAAGCCCAGCGTCCCGGAACATCGTGACCGCCAGTTTCCACTCGCCGTTTTCCACAAACATCGCCTCCGCCTCGCCGTGGTTCTTTTCCTCCACGAATTTCAACGCCAGTTTCTTTCGAGCGTTTTTCAAAGCCTCGGCGCCGTGTCGCTTTTCCGTAACTCGGAGCATATCACCGAACAACCGGTGCTTTTCGTACATCCGAATCGAAAGGTCGTCCTCGCCGGCGCTGGTGTGAATAAAAGAAAGTGTCAATCTTAAGTTGGGCGACGTTTGGGGCATGGGTGTACTGTATGGGGAAACAGTCTAGTTGGGATTTGGGAAAGGCCCAATACGTACCTGGTAAACGCGGCTTCCGCGCCCTTGAAATCCCGCTCCGCTTCCAAACTTTTCCCCCTCGCGACGTACGTCCTGGTAACCGCGGTTTCGTCCCCAGAAACCGCCGCGACTCTTCGCGCGTCGTCCCACCGGTCGTGACGGGCTGGATTGTTACACGAAAAGTGTCAGTCTTTCGTAATATGTATGAGCATTCAGTCAGAGTAATCGGGCCTCTACAGTGCGGTCGGATTTGGGAAACACGCAACACGTACCGTGCATCTCCACCGCCCCGGCGGGGTCGTTCGCGGTGACAAAACACCGCTCCGCGTTTTCAAACTCACCGAGTCTTTCAAAGTGCTTGGCGAGCTTTGCGTAACACGCAGCCTTTGACGATTTTGACCCTGTTTCGTCGTCGTCAAGTAAGGAACACGCTTTCTTGTAATCCCCGACCCCGATCGCCGCCTCCGTGGCTTTTAAAGTCTCACCAGCCTCAACGAAGTGCGATATCGCCTCCCGGGCGTTCTCCGCGCCCCCCTTCGCAAGCAAGTAACTTCCCCAAGCCGACTCCAGGGATTTCAAGGAATACTTCGTGGAGATCTTCGCCGCTGTGATTGTGAACGAAAAGTGTCAGTCGTTCGTAACTTGTATGAGTAATTACTCTGGACATTCGGCAAACAGTGTGTCAGGATTTGGGAAACGCGCAATGCATACTTTTCAAAACGCTCGTCGCTTTTCCAAACGCGTCGCCGGTCACGAACGCGTCCATCGCCGCGTCGGTTCGCCCCAGCGCCAGAAACAACGACCCGCACGTCGTGAAAAGCCTGGCTCGAGTTAACGAGTCCACAATCTCGTCGATGACCCGTGGGTCTATTGACGAGTCGTGACTCCCGGAAACAGCGGAAATAACGCACGCCGCGGCTTTTCCGGGCAACCCGCCTTTCAGGTAAAACTTCACCGCGCCTGAAAAGTCACCCTCCGCCTGCTTCATCTCGCCGCACCGTTCCTCCTGGCCCGTGTTTTTTAGCCACTCCGTGAACTCTCTTGTTAGTAACTCGGCGTGCTCTTTGTTGCCATGAGACGACGCGAACGCGCCCGCCATGTCTAGTCTACCTAGACTCCGGTACATAGCAACCGCTCCCGCGCTGCGTCCCAAGGACAACAAAACCTCAGCGGCGCCACCCCAGTCCCGGTTGACCATCGCGAGCTTGGCGTCCAAAAGAGTCCGGGCGCGGGTTTCTTTCGAGTTCGTGTTTGCGTTCTTCTTGTTGTTTTTATCGGATCCTTCATCACCCTCACCACCTGCGTCTTCATTCCCAACGCCAAAGAAGTCCTCGTCGTTGGTATCGGCGCCGAGAAAGTCGGCGAGGCACACTGCGATTGTGAAAGGAAAGGGTCAGTCGCGAGTCTTAACGTATTGGGCATGTATTGGACGATGTATGGACAACAGTCACCGTAATCGGTCTGAACAGTCACCAGGTGAGAGGTAAAACAGTGCGTTTGTGATGTATGTAGAACACTTCCTTTTCATGACAGCCGTGGACGTCAAAGAGGGGCGGCAGAAACAGGGAGGCCGGGATTTGGGAAAGCCCAGGTAGTTTCCACACGTACCGTTCCCAAGCGCCGCCGCGCACCGCCGCGCGACGTACACGCTTTTCACGCTTTTGTTTCGCAAACAAGACGCCATGAGTTGCCGCCACATGTTTTCCGTTTCCTGAGTCACCAAACCTCCGTTGCGTTTCCTCGACGGCTCCAGCGCATCCGCGGCGGCGTGGAAATCGCCTTTTTCTAGTAACAAGTTAAACGCCACCAAGCTCTCGTTCAGGGTTATTCTGGTTGGTGCCCCGTTTTCGTTCGTCACCAACACAAACGTAACCCCGTCCTCACGTGTGATTTGCGTCGCGTCGCCGCTTACCTCCACCCGTTCCACTTTTTCAGGCGCGTCGCACGCGTACCTTCCGAAAATAAAAGAAAGTGTCAGTCTCTCGTAATTGTATGAGTAAACAGTCAGGGCAGAGGTAATAGTCCCTTCTGGTACGAGTATGCGCACCCAGTCGGCGGGATTTGGGAAAGGCCCAATACGTACCACACACAAAGCGTCTTGCCACTCTGCGCCACCACGACGTCCGCGCCGGGGACCCATTGGGTGTAGCTCACGTGTTCTAGCAAACACGTTTTTTGCGAACTGGAAAGGTCCACCAGAAACAGTCGCCACTTCTTGTCCCGAAACAAAAGGTGCGTCCCGCGCGCGTTCAATTCGAGCCAGTCGATTTTGTGCGCGTGAGGCACAGTCAGCGAACTTTGCGAGTTCGTGGAGTTGGGGTGGGCGTCGCTTCGTTCGGACACACCGCGCAAACTGGCCACACCCGACACTAAACAATCCACGCGCGCGGTGGTCGCGTCCACCAGGTAGGCGACTTTTTTATCCCCCGGGGTTTGCGAGGAGTCTCTTGTTTCGCAGACGACGAGCGACACCAACTGTTTTTGTAACAGAAAAGTGTCAGTCTTCCCGTGCCTCGTGTGAGTAAACAGTCTTGGGATTCAGGCCGCACAGTCGCAGTAATCGGGCCGAACAGTGCACTTGTGATATATTCGTAAGAGTTGCCAGTACTGGTAAACGTTACTAGTACTGGCAATGCTACATACATCACGAGTAGTGCACTCAAAGAGGGCCACGAAACAGTCGTCTTTAATTTGGGAAAGGTTCAACGCGTACCTCGGGGTTCAGCGCGCTCGGTTTCACGACCCCTGATACGATAAAAATAAAAGTGTCAGTCTGGTATGGGCAATCAGGGAGGCGGAATTTGGTGATTGGGAAACACGTACCTAAAAACCCGTCCAAGCCGTACTCCACGATACTCAAGGTTTTGTTCTGCGTGTTCTTCACGACGCACGACCTGTGGTCCGCGTCGAAATCGAGGACGGTTTCGTCGGTGGTTTCTCCACTCTCGAATCTGCCAGCGGCGTCGGTCGCGCCGGGCGCTTCACTCGATAGCCCGGTTTCACAGTCGCCGACAACAAAACTCCGCCCCGTTTTCGCCACCACGTACCGGTCTTTCCTGACCCGCACGTTCCGTAGCTCCAGACCGGTTTTCGTGCGTAACGCGAGTTTTGCGTTGTCAGACAGCCTACAAACAGTCAGCGACGTGGGCGACGTGTGCGTCACTTCGAACCGAGCTCCGGATTTCGTTCTTAAAGAGTTTTTCGTCACAAACGCTTACCATGGGTAAAACAAAGTGTCAGTCTTGAGTGTACAAGTAGAATGTATATCGCGATGTATTGGACGATGTATGGACAACAGTCAGGGTAATCGGTCCGAACAGTCACCAGCTTCGGTAAAACAGTGCGTATGTGATGTATGTAGCAACTAGGTAATTACGGGCGGACAATCGGCATCCGGTAATACCCGTCCCTTCGCAGGACGAGTACGTCGCGATGTGTGGACAACAGTCACCAGCGTTAGAGGTAAAACGGGCGGTGTGTCGGATTTGGGAAAGCCCTACACGCGTACCGTCGTACAAATCCACGTTCCCGCGCAGACCCCCGACCGCCAACCGCCCTGAGTCGAACCGCCATTCAAGCGCGCTTACCGTGTACAGGTTGGGCACCTTTTTAGATGTAACAAGCCGCCAAGTACCTCTTCGGGGGTCCTTGCTGTACAAAAAAAAAGCGTCGAACGAACCCACCGCGCACGTTTCGCCCGCCGCGTCGAATTTGGCGCACGAAAACTCTCTTGCGTCGGTTTCAGTCGCGCCGTGGTCAAAAACCTGCTTGGCTTTCGCGCCGTCGGGTTTGGTTTCGTAGAAAATGATTTTCCTATCCGCCCCAGCACACACGATGGTTTCTGACGCACCCGAAGTGCCACCGGATTGGTGCTTGTTCTCGTGACTAACTGCCCCTACACCGAACCCCAAACCATACGGCGCGCACGTGTGCGTGGTTATTTTCGTGCAAATTTTCGTGGAAAACGAAAAGTGGAAAACGCTGCCGTCTAAATGCCCACTGCAAACCGCGGTACCGCTGGGCGAAGCCGCCAGGGAAACCACCATGCTCTGCTCCGGGTGCGTGTATAGCGTGGACGCTTTGTTCGTATTCAACAAACCCACCCTCGTTTTGCCGTCGGCGGTGGCGAACACGATTTCGTTTGGCCGGTGTGCTGGCCAGACCAACGACGACACCGGGTGGTGCTGCAGAAACTTGTTGCAGCTGCGAGTGTACAAGAAAAGGGTCAGTCGGGACCGTGATTTGTATGAGTAAACAGTCGGGCCGAAATCGGGCCGAACAGTCATGTCCTCTGGTGCACTTATGGTAGTGGTAAGACTTGCTGACTGCACTCCATTACCCAACTCCATTGTAGTGGTAAGACTGTACTCCATACGCCGCATCAAACGTTGCGCCTGGATTTGGGAAAGTCCCAATACGTACATGCTCTTCTTGTCCCCCCACTCACCCCCCAGCTTGTACACGAACACGATGTTGTCCGACTGTGCGATCGCGAGTTTTGTGCTGCACGGCGAGAACGCCATGCCGCGCACGATGAAGTTCTTCCCACCGTCCGCCGTCGCCGGCTTTGCGCTGAATTTGTCCCGCTTCACCCCAGACTCGTCGAACATCTGAACCACCCGGTCCGTGGTCACCGCGGCGAGGCGCTTGGAGTTGGGGCTCCTGTTTGGTTGAGTTGAAGTTAAGTGAGAAGAAGCCAGCAGGGGTTCGCGGTTCGCAAGGAGTGGGTGGATATTGGAGGTTAGTCATCAGTACCCGCTGCGGTACAGGTGGTCAAACGAGATGCCACGCGCGTCGCCGAAAGTCAACGTTCCGATTGGGTGCCGTTCGAATTTAGGGACGCACCACGCCATCGCGGTGACTTTCTTGATGCCCTCATCCGGTGGGAGCACGGTGGTGATGTACCGGAGATGCATCGGACGGCGCGCGAGACGCACGACCGCGGTCTCGTGGCCGTCTCGTGTCCGCGCGTCTCCGGTCTGAGGGACCCTCGGAGACAAATCTGGGAAGAGGAAGAAACGGCACCGAAATCGGTTCTCTGATTCTGGGCAGGGAAACCAGCTGGGTGTAACCGCATTTTTCTCTACTTGTCCATCTCGTCGCCTCCGCGCCACACCACGACGCGCGGCAAACGAGGTGGTCTGGGCGGACACTTCGTGGTGGTCCCGATGCGCGTCGCCTCGTCACCCGCGGGTACCCCTAGCAGCGACGAACGCACGCCTCTGGTGGTGCGACACGAGTCGGACAGCGCACGATTGCGATTGATTGGGTCGTGGTCGCGAAAAGCAAAGCTCGCCGTGGTCGGCGCGTGCTGCTTTTCGCTCGTGGTGTACGCGTCTCAAAACAGTTCGTCGAGGTCCACGTCGTCGCTGGGCGACGCGTTCGCATGGGGAGCCTCCATGCGTGCCAATCGATTCGGGGTCGGCGGCGCGGATGTGCAAATGGGGCAAGAGATTCAAATGGGGCACGAGATTCAGGCGCTGACACCGCGCGCCTCAGGGCTGACAAATCGCTTGGCGTCCGTCGCGCGGGAACACGAGTCGTTACGCGGCACGGTGGTTTCCCTCACCGCGGACCGAGGTGAGAGGTTAGTGGCGTCGGGCGAGCGCGCTGCTGAGTCGCAAACGCACCAACTAGAGGTTAACACTGAAGGGCTTACCGAGGAACTCGACGCGCCGCGACGAAGGCTGGATGAGGCGAATGATGTTTCAAGGACTGAAACTTGGTCGTCTCATGAAAAGCCCACCAAAGAAAAAGAACAGAAAACAGCCTCCTTAGCCACTTGGTCTTCCTTCGCGAAACGCGAATGCGACGAGACCCTGTACGGCACGAATGGCGCGGGGTATTTAGGGTGTACACACACCACGAAAAGCGGCGTCGAGTGTCAGCCCTGGTCGGAACAGCACCCGCACAAGCACGAACACGACTCCCTCGGCGCGACGTACGTATTGGGGCTTTCCCAAATCCGCCACACACTGTGGAGGCCCGATTACGGGTGACTGTTTACGGAAGGCCACATGGCCCGAAAGACGTTAACCACTTTTCTTGATCAACCGCAGGAGTTCGAACTTCTGCCGGAACCCGGACGGGGGCGAGAGCATTTGGTGCTACACCGCGGACGACAGCTCTCGGTGGGAGTACTGCGACGCGAGCGATGCCGACAAAAAAAACGATGAATCCGCGGTTCAGGGAAAAGAGGAAGCGCCCGATTCGGAAGATGTTGATCAAGAGTTGACGCGACCCGCGTCGTCGGCGCCCGGCCCGAACTCGCGTGAGGTCATTAGAGATCTCGAATTCGCAGACGCGCCGAGCGATGCTGAAGACTTCGCGCACTTCGTCGAGGAACTGGCGGAAGCACCTTCCGAAGGGAGTTTGGTTATCAAGAGTTCCGTGTGGAACTTTGTTGAGGAAGCGGCGGCGCCGGGACCCGAGGGTTGGGCGGATTCGCAAAAAAACAGCAAACGAAACGCGTTCGAGGACGTGGAGTTTGAATCGGATGCGGATTACGATTTGGACGTTTCGGTTTCGGTGGAAGTCACGGATCCGTACGCCGTGGCGCCCGCGCCTGGTGTTGAGGTCACAGACCCGCTGGCGTTTACGGACGCCACGGGGTACGAAGCGCTGCCGCCTAGTTATGAGGCGCAGCGACCTATTTATGAAGCGCAGCGGCCTACTTATGAAGCAGCGCGGCCTGTTTATGAGGCGCAGCGACCTAGTTATGAGGAGGCAGAGGGGCCTAGTGCTGAGGTGGAGCGGCCTATTTATGAAGCAGAGCGACCTAGTTATGAGGCAGAGGGGCCGGGCAGTGCTGAGGTGGGTGGACAGGAGTCAGGGGATGATGATTAGTGCTGAGTTGGAGGGACTGGAGTCAGAAGATTCAGAAGAGGAAGAGACAAAAGAAACCGTGGGGTACCCTGGCAAGGTTGGGTGCGAACGCACTTGCGAGGGCGAGGGCGTTTCGAAGGACGAATGCGACGCCGTGTTTTCCTGTCGCTTCGAGACGGCCGGTAAAAAGTGCCGCTCCGCGGTTGGGCCGGAACCGTGTCCTTTAACGGAACAAGACATGTTCGAGTTGTGGGATGCGTCAGAGACAGGGAAGCGGGAAAGCGCGCGCGCGCGCGCCTGAAGAAACACGAAACGCGGTGCGGGGGTAACGACTGTTTATGCGATACGATGGTAGACTACCAGGTTGGACGAAAAAACGTTTACATCAGTCAAGTCTTTCGTCACTTCTTTACATAGGCCACCTTCCTTCCAATGCTTCCAATCCTTCCTTCCTTCCACTTCCACCGTTCCACACTTCTGTGGCGCGCAGCTCCCATGCGCGCGGTGGCCGCGACACGGGTGGCGCGCGCCGTGGCCCGACGTGCTGCCGGGTTTAGGGCGCGACCGGTGCGGTGGCGCGCGACGCACGCGACCGCACCGTGTGCGGGTCAAGTGGTACCGGAACAATCTCCCGTCGTGGTGTCGGACCCTTCTTCCGCCATTGCGAAACCTCGAATGCGTGGCAAGCGTTTGGACCGGCCGTGGCACCTGACGTACCTGCGCAACCAGGGCACATGCACGCCCGCGCAGAAACTCGCGTTGCGTGACTTGTGGGGCGTATACGGCGTGGACGTCACGACGTATCAAGGAAGTTTGCCTCCTCCAAAGCTATCCTTCGACGACCTTTTCCCCGCGCACGCAAAAAACGCGCCGGTGGCTCCGGAAATAGGCTTCGGCCTCGGTGATAACCTCGTGCAAATGGCGAGAAACCAGCCGGGGACCCGGATTATCGGCGCTGAGGTACACAAACCCGGGGTCGGGTCAGCGTTGATGAAAATAAAACAAGGGAAGCTCCGCAACGTTCGCCTTGTCAAGATGGACGCGCTGTGGCTCCTTCGAGATTTCATTCCAGACGATTCATTGCAACACGTGTGCGTGTACTTCCCCGACCCGTGGACGGAAGACACGAAACATAGGCGGATCGTAAACCCGTTTCTGATTGCACTGCTGGAACGTAAAATGAAAAGGTCGCCTGACGAGGAGGGGGGACGCGCTCGGCTTCACGGTACGTGTTGGTATTGCGTTTCCCAAATCCAGGCACGCTGTTTACGGACCCTCTTTGACGTCCAAGAGTCATTAAAAGGAAATACAACATACATCACAAGTGCACTGTTTTACCGAAGCTGGTAACTGTTTGTCCATACATCGCGATATACAGTAAGACTCAAGACTGACACTTTTCGTTCGCAATCAGTCGCCACGGACGACGCGGCGTACGCAGCGCACGTTGATTGTTTGTTCGCGTCGGCGGTTGGGTCCGGTAAGTGGCGGGCCGTTTCGGTGGACGCAAACGATGAGAGGTACGGGCGGGCGGACATCATGCCCGGCCGAGACGTACCTTCAAAGTATCAAAACAAAGGTACCAGCGAAGGCCGCGGCGTGCGCGACGCGTGCATTGAACTCGTAGGATAGTCGTGCGCGATTCAAATACCATAGGCAGTGTCTCGATTCCTCACACCACGTACTCGTCGGCTACGTCTACTCGCTATCTATACTCAAATCAAGTCAACTCATCCTTTCGGGACCGCGGTTTCGTGGTACAAAACGCGCTTGCCAAACACAACGTCGTCCAGAGGAGCCGAGCGTGTTTTTTGACTTTTTTCCGGAGAGTAATTACTCGGGCAAATCCCCAAAAGCGTCGCCTTGGCGTGTTCGACGCGCGAAACCGCCAGTTCGTTCAGAAAACGCATGGCACCCAACCGCGTTTCGCTCGTAGCCCTGATTGTAAAAAATAAGGTGTCAGTCTTGTATGGGCAAACAGTCGGGCGGATTTGGAGTTGGGAAAGGCCCTTACCACGTCTCCAAAGCGGTCGCGTGCGCGTCGTTGTCTTTTTTGAACGTTTCCGCACCGCGATCAAGCAAAGCCCTTGCGATGAATAAAACAAAGTGTCAGTCACGTGTTGGGCGATGTATGGACAAACAGTCACCAGCGTTAGAGATAAAACAGTGTGTGTCGGATTTGGGAAAGCCCAGGAGGCCGTACCTCAAACCCGCCACCCGCTCACGCGCGTACGCGTCGCGTTTCCCTTTCAGTTTCGACGCGTCGTTTCTGGAAAATAATCCTCGGACGTGTTTTTGAACACACACCGCGGCGTCGTGCCGTTTTCGTTCCAGCTCCATCGCGTGCCTTTCCGTTATTTCTCTTCGGTTTATTGGCGAGGCGACAGCGACATCGACGAATTGTTTCTTCTCACACAGCAGTTCCAGTCGCCTTTTTCCGCGCCCGGCCAGATCCAATCGCGCGCCTCGCCGCGCCGCCGCCGCCGCGACCGCCGCCGCGCCGATCGAACCGCCCCGATGTTGAAACAACCGAGCATCACCCGCCGATTCCATTTCTTTGTGACTAAATGCGCTTTCCCTCTCCGCAACCTTCAAAAGCAACAACGTTTCTTCGCAAAGGGTTTCCACCTCTGTTCGGGACGCGAAACGTCCTTTTTCCAAACTAGGTGGGACTGTTTGCGGATACACAACTTTTGCGTCCGCGTCTCGGCGATGCATATCGCGCCGCCGCCAAGTGACCCGGCGCCACAGAGAAAACGCCCGCGCCAATCGCGAGTGCGTTTTCAGAGACATACCCGCTGAGGGTAAATACCCACCGAGTGGGTGATCCACAAATCCGTCCGCGTCGATGTCAAAAGACACCCCACTTTGGAGGCGCGAAACAACAACCGCAATACCTCGTTCCGAATTTCTGGTCCGCACGGCAGCGAGGGATTCACTTTCCACCGAAAAAATACCGTCCCTTTCCACTGGAAAGGTATCGCGGTCCGTTTCCCGGTAATACCGTTTCGTGTAAACCCGTCCCGCCCGCGCGATCGATCTGCCGCGCGAATCCTTCGATTGGTACACGAAAAGTGTCAGTCGCGTGTTGGGCGTGTATTGGACGATGTATGCACAACAGTCACCGGCCATCGGTCTGAACCGTGACCAGCGTTACAGGTAAAACAGTGAGGCTCCTGATTTGGGAAACGCGCAACACGTACCACCGGGTCCAGCCCGTAAAGCGCGTCCAGGCGGTCGCGTCGTTTTTGCGAGTCGTACTTTTTTCGGTGCGCGTTGTTACGCTGTTCGTCTTCCCACTGCGACCGGAGCCTGTTTCGGCGAACGATAGTTTCACGAAACGCATCGGCTTTGGCGCGGTTCCGCGCGCCGCGGTTTCGCCACAAAAAGTGCCAGTGCTTAAACGCGGTGACTACGCATTGGTCATGAATGACCAGCCGGCCGTTAACCATGACTCGCCACGCCTTGAACGCCACCACAGCGTTGACGTGGTGCACCAGCCAGCGCGTCGTGCATGCGCCCCGCTTGCGTAGTCCCACGAAATGCACCCAGTGTTTCCAAACCAGGGGGAGGCCGAGACTCGACGTGTTTCCCACGGGAATTCCACGTCTGAATGCGGAAATTGAGATTTCGGTGTGTCTCATCGTCTCACCAACGCGACACGCATGCACGAAACTTACCCACCTCCCGAACCGCGTGGCTAACACGTCGAGAACGTCGCCTGCGTGAAGCGTTTGACCAGGGTGCCGCGGCGACGGGGGGTAAAGGCTCATGGCCGGACCCCCCGGGTCCGGCGATTTGCGCAAAGAAAAGTGGTCA
>Ga0115007_10000178_pt1 | contig 40712 bp, 31 predicted proteins | sample ArcOceMetagenome_2_FD_87166 | JGI IMG/M metagenome (GOLD analysis project Ga0115007, IMG submission 87166) | Marine eukaryotic phytoplankton communities from Arctic Ocean - Arctic Ocean ARC135M Metagenome | ecosystem: Environmental > Aquatic > Marine > Oceanic | place: Arctic Ocean | collected...
GTCCTCAGAACCCATGGTTGGGGTAAAATCGACCACCTGATTTTGGCCCAACAAATCTTCTGCAACCTCTCGCATGTATTGCGCTTGAGCCACATGGTTAATGGTAGCAGGGTAAGCCCTTTCAAAAACAAACTGGCCCTCACAATCAAAAGCTGCGCACAAGTCTTGAGAGATTTTTGCCATGCGTTTTTCAACAGCTTGCAAGACCTCCTCAGAGAAACAGCGCACGGTGCCTTCGATCACACAATCGTCAGCAATAATATTAGTAGCATCGCCACAGTGGATTTTAGTAACAGATAAAACGATAGAATCTAACGGGTTGATGTTGCGCGTGACTATGGATTGCAACCCTTGCACAAGCTGGCAGGCCACCAACAAAGGGTCTACGCCCAGTTGAGGCATAGCTGCATGAGCGCCCTTACCTACTACTTTAATTTTAAATTCACTGGCTGAAGCCATCATGGCGCCTGCTACTATGCCCACAGAGCCTTGCGGGTAACCAGGCCAATTGTGATAACCGTAAATTTCATCAATTGAAAAACGCTCAAATAAGCCATCGTTGATCATGGCTTTAGCGCCCGCTCCTCCTTCCTCTGCTGGTTGAAAAATTAAATAAACTGTACCAGAAAAATCACGATTTTTTGCTAGGTAACCGGCCGCACAAAGCAGTGTGGCTGTGTGCCCATCATGGCCACAAGCATGCATTTTTCCAGCATATTGGCTCTGATGCTCAAATTGATTACGCTCTTGTAATGGTAAGGCGTCCATGTCTGCTCTTAGTGCAATACCTGCACCAGACTTTAGGCCTTTGATCACCCCCACAACTCCAGTAACAGCAATGCTTTGATGTACTTCTATGCCCATCGCAGTCAGCTGGTCTACAACAATTTTTGCAGTGCGGTGTTCTGAATAGCTTAGTTCAGGGTGAGCATGAATATCACGCCGAATCGCTTTATAGGTTTCAGCTTCTGCAACGATTGGAGCAAGTAGTGTCATAAATGTGCCTCAAATTTTTACTTGATCTAAATTAAGGTTTTTGTCATGGCAGCATAGCGTAATTAAAGTGCCAGTCAAGAGTAAACCAAAGCCCAAAGACAATAACATTAATGGTAACATCTGTTGCAGTAAAGCAAACTTATTCATCACTAAACACACACTTAATAAGCTAGGGAATAAGTTGCGCCAGCAGGTTTCTTTCTTTAAAGTAAGGTACCAAATCAGCTCATTAGCAGAGTAACTTGTGGCAACGGGCCAAAGGTCGCTGCTAGCCATTCGGTTAGACGCGCTAATGTGCCGGCAGCACTGGGCTTAGACATGGGCAATGGTGCTGAACTCCACTTTGGTTTACTTAGGAAATATTATGACCTGTGTCTTTGTTCAAATTCGTTGCAACCCAGGTAAGACCTATGCGGTAGCTGATGCAATTTATGAGCGTGAAATTGCCTCTGAACTTTATTCAACCAGTGGCGATTATGACTTACTAATGAAGCTTTACATCCCTTCAGAAGAGGATGTAGGTAAGTACATTAATGATCGACTGTTAACGATAGATGGCATTTCTAGGTCTCTCACCACACTCACGTTTAAAGCCTTTTAACTATGGCCCTAGCACCTACCTCACTACCCATTGATGAGGTGCTTCCCACCCTGTGCCAGAAACTAGAAAAACACCATCAAGTGGTGCTTATTGCGCCGCCAGGCGCTGGCAAAACCACCCGCGTACCTTTGGTAATACTCCAAGCCCCTTGGTTGGGCCGGCAAAAGATACTGCTCATTGAACCCCGCCGCATTGCCACCCTTGCCACCGCACATTTTTTATCCAAAAGCCTGCAACAACCCTGCGGTCAAACCGTAGGTTATCGTATGCGGTTGGACACCAAGATAAGTTCACATACCCGTATTGAGGTGATCACCCACGGGGTTTTATTGCGTATGCTGCAACAAGACCCAAGCCTTGAGGGCATAGGTGCTGTTATCTTTGATGAGTTTCACGAACGCAGCTTAGATGGTGATTTAAGTTTAGCCATGTGTCTTCAGGGCCGTGAATTACTGCGAGATGAAGACCCTCTCAAGCTTATCATCATGTCTGCCACTATGGACGCTAAAAGCGTAAGCCAATTACTTGATAACGCACCTATCGTAGTTAGCCAAGGACGCCAATTCCCAGTTACCACACACCAGGTGTGCCCTGCTCCAAGCCAAGGTCAAATCTATAACGCGCTCTATGACACGGTAGCCCAGGCGTTGGCCAACCACCAAGGCAGCTTGCTAATTTTTTTACCTGGCCGTGGGGAAATACATCGAGCTCAAGACCAACTGGCTAGCCTGTGTACATCTCAAATCGAGCTCTTTGCTCTCTATGGGGAGCTCCCTATGGAACAGCAGCAACTGGCCATTAGCCCAGCAGCTAAGGGCAAACGAAAGATTGTTTTAGCTACTAATATTGCCGAAACCAGTCTCACAATTGAAGGTATAGAGTGTGTAATTGATCTGGGCCTATCGCGCCAAATGGCCTATGACACACGCACAGGCCTAAGCCGTCTAAGGACCGTAAAGGTGTCCCGTGCTCAAGCCACACAGCGTGCCGGCCGTGCTGGTCGATTAAGTGCAGGCACCTGCTATCGCTTGTGGAGTGACACAGAGCAACAAGGCTTAGCCCCTCACGCGTCCGTAGAAATAAAACAAACTGATTTAACTAATTTATGCTTACAGTTATATGCCTTCGGATGTGCTGATCCCGATGAAATGAGGTGGATGGACCCACCTCCACAAGGCCCATGGCAAAAGGCTGAGCAGCTTTTGACAGAGCTTGGGGGGCTAATATCTTCAGCCCAGGGTCTAGTGATCACGCCCCACGGACAAAGGATGAGCCAGTTGCCTTTATCCCCGCGCCTAGGCCACTTATTAATCACTGCACAACGCTATAACGCACTGCTATTGGGCTGCCAATTGGTGGCACTGCTCAGTGAAAAAGACCCTTTAGCAACACGCTCAGAAAATGATTATGACTTAATGCTTCGTGTTAATTGGCTAAACAGTAATAAGCCTATTCAACCAAATCTTATGGGCATACGACAGCGAGTCACTAAGCAAGCCACACGATTATTTAGCCAAATGCCACAGGACTTCGCACCACCAATTGCTCACACCTACAACCAAAGCGAAGTAGCCGCTATTTTGGTTGCTCATGCTTGGCCAGAACGCATTGCTCAGCAAACATCAGACACAAAACAATACAAACTAGCCAATGGCAAACGGGTGACATGCCAGCAGTCAAATGGTGGTTCACCATGGCTAGCGGTTGCCAGTACCATCGGTTTTGAACATAAAACAGGTGATAATGCTCAACGCCTTTGTTTGGCTGTAGCGTTACCATATCATTTATTTTCAGGGCCTTTAAAGCACCTCACACAAGAACAAACCAACATCTTCTGGCATGAGCAATATGACCGTCTTATTGCCGAACAGCATACCCAAGTAGGGCAACTACAAATTAATACTCAGCGCATCACTAAAATAGACCCTCAGGTTAGGATTGATGCAACTTGTCGCTATATAGCACAGTTAAAATTATCGCCATTGAACTGGGATAAAGACACCCTTAACTTACAAGCTAAGGTACAGTTATTGCACCAAAGCTACCCCAGTAGCAAAGGAACACTTAACCCTTGGCCTAACGTATCACCTCAAAGGTTAACTGAAACCTTATCAGATTGGCTTGGACCATTTTTAGACACAGCCACTCATGTTCAAGACCTTAAGCGCTTAAATTTAAAACAAATTTTGTCTAATCTTTTGCCTTGGCCTTTACCCAATCAGCTAGAACAGCTTGCGCCTGCTCGTTTCACCGTGCCGTCAGGAAATGCACACACGATTGATTACAGCCAGAACCCACCGGTCTTGGCTGTTAAATTACAAGAGTTGTTTGGCATGCAGGAGCCACCCAGCGTGGGCTACGGCACTGCATTGCAAGTGCACCTACTGTCACCTCGTGGGCAGGTGTTACAAGTGACTCAAGACTTAGCTAATTTTTGGGCTACCGGTTATACCGAAGTTAAAAAAGAAATGAAGGGGCGTTATCCAAGACACCCTTGGCCAGATGATCCCACTCAGGCTTTGGCAACAGCTAAAACTAACCGTGCCTTGCGTAAACCTTGAGTTCAGTGCTGCTAGACTGGGCTAGTCGTCTTGTCGGCCTGACACCATTAGCTCATGGCCAGCTTCTTCTGGTTCATCATCCATGATATCGGCTGGAAAACCATGGCCTACCACTTTAACGCCCATGGGTTCTTCGTAACGTCGAATAATGTTGGGAGACTTTTCTCGCGGTCCAAACTCATCTTGTGCTTGGCTAAAAATATCAACTAATAACGGCGCCAAGTCTAACTTCATGCCTGCTCTTTCGGTGAGCGTGTTAAACAGGCCAACATCTTTAAGCACCAGGTCCACAGTAAAGTTAATTTCTCGTGAACCATTAAGAATCACCTGTGATTCTGTTTCATGTACAAAAGAGGTGCCAGAAGAAGCCTTGATAGCCTCATAGCTCACGTTCATGTCTAAGTCCATCACCTTGCAGGCTGTTAGCGCTTCACTTAATGCGACCAAATGCGCCGTAGCTAAGTAGTTAGTGACTACTTTTAACTTTGATGCCGTCCCTAACCCACCCGTGTGCAGTACTCGGCGGCCTAAGGTAGTAAGTACCGGCAAGGCGCGCTCAAATGCTGGCCGGGTACAGCCTGCAAAAATGGAAATATTACCCGTGTCTGCCCGATGACAACCACCCGATACTGGGCAGTCTACCGGCTCTGCCCCTGCAGCTTTTACCAGTGCACCAATACGGCGTATTTCGCTCTCGTCTGTGGTAGACATTTCCAGCCATATTTTACCTTCAGACAAACCTGCGATAACACCTTCTTCAGCGCTACTTCCTTCCATCACCGCCGAACAGGCCGCTGGTGAAGGCAAACAGGTGATAATAATGTCACTTTGCTGGGCAAGCTGTTTTGGCGAGGTAGCAGAGCTGGCTCCACGAGCAACAAAATCAGCGACACAATCAGCATTCAAATCTCTAACCATTACCTCATAGCCATTACGCAATAAGCTGCCCGCTAACTTGCTACCTACATTACCTAGACCTACAAAACCTATTTTCATTTTTTTAACCTACCTGTTTAAGAGTGACTATTTAACGGTAGCCAGCAATAGCCTTTATTTCCTGAAATTCGTGTAATCCAAAACTCGCATATTCACGCCCATTGCCAGATTGTTTATAACCACCAAAAGGCATGCAATATTCCAAATCAGCCATATTAATGTGTACTGTGCCAGCTCTCAATTGCCTGGCCACACGTCGTGCTTTACCCATGTCTTGGGTAGACACATACGCTCCTAAACCGTAAGGACTATCGTTAGCAATTCTGATTGCTTCTGCCTCATCCTTAAAAGGAATCAATACGAGTACGGGGCCAAAAACTTCTTCTTGGGCGATAGCCATAGCGTTATTCACATCGCCAAAAAGCGTGGGTTTTACGTAATAACCTTGCTCAAAACCCTGGGGTTTGCCTACGCCACCAGATAACAAAGTGGCACCCTCATCTACACCAGTTTGAATTAAGTGTTGCACTTTATGCCAGTGGGGTTGGGATATTACTGGGCCCAAATGATCACCGTGTTGCTGTGGATCACCTAGAGTGATGGATGCGAATGCGTCTACTGCAAGCTCTGCCACTTGGCCATATACGCTGGCCTCTACCAACATGCGTGTTGGCGCATCACAACTTTGACCACTGTTAAGCATGCACGCTTCCACACCTAGCTCTACTTGAGTACTTAGGTTGGCGTCAGCAAAGATAATATTGGCAGACTTACCACCCAGTTCTTGGCTCATGCGCTTCACTGTTGTGGCTGCAGACTTCGCAATTTCGACACCCGCTCTGGTAGATCCAGTAAACGACACCATGTTGACTAATGGGTGACTGGTCATATAGTTACCTATGTCAGCACCAGTGCCATGGATCATATTAAACACGCCATTAGGGATACCAGCTTCATGGACGCACTGGGTAAATAGTTGTGCCGACATCGGTGTTAATTCACTTGGTTTAAGCACCATAGTGCAACCTGCTAACAAGGCTGGAATGACTTTGCAGACAATTTGGTTAATGGGCCAGTTCCAAGGTGTAATAAGCACACAAACACCAATTGGCTCTTTGAGCAACTGACCATGCTCGCCAATAGGCTCATCGATTAAAGCAGTTTTAGCAGCTTGTAAATGAGCTTCTGTATGGCCTACACCAGTTTCAGTTTGTATGTCGAAAGACATAGACGCTGGAGCGCCCATTTCTTCAGTAATGGCCCTAGCCATATCCCCATAGTGCTTTTGGTAGGCAGCCAAAAATGCCTCTACCTTAAGTATTCGCTGCGGCAACGGGGTTTGGCTCCAAGCGTCAAAGGCATTGGCTGCAGCATTTACTGCAGCCTCTACATCGTCAGTTTTAGCAAGATAAACCTCGGCAAACACTGCCTCTGTAGCAGGGTTGATGACCGGCAACAGTTGTTTACTCGTTAGCGGTTTGCACCAGTGGCCATTAATGTAGAAAGCTAGCTTATTCATAGAAAGGCTCGTTATTGGACAAGTGATGGGGCAGTGTATCGGCACATACTTGCTCATTTCTTATCAAAAACAGACAGATATACTTCGGATATATACAAGCTCACAGTTTTAAACTCGTTCACTATCACACCCATTAGCCACATTGGAGAGACTTGTATGCAAGGTATTAAAGATAAGAAGGTGTTGATTACTGCTGGTGCTACAGGTATCGGCAAAGCCACTGCCATTGCAATGATGAAAGCAGGTGCTCAAGTGCACGTGTGTGATATTGATGACCAAGCACTGGCTAGCTTTAAGCAAGACTACCCTCTCTTATTAACTAGCGTAACCAACGTTACCAAGCCAGATGAGGTTGCTGAAATGTTTGTGCAATTACAACAAAACTTTTCAGGAAAACTAGATTTTTTGGTTAATAATGCCGGTGTTTCAGGACCTGCAGGCCCTATTGAAACCCTCGACATTGAACAATGGAAAGCGACCTTCGATGTTAATCTACATGCTACCTTTTATGTCTCAAAGCACGCTATACCGCTAATTAAGCAACATGGCGGTGCAATTATGAATTTATCGTCCACCGCGGGACTATTTGGCTACCCTTTGCGCAGCCCCTATGCCAGTGCTAAGTGGGCTATTGTGGGGTTAAGCAAAACCATGGCTATGGAGCTAGGCCCATTTAACATCCGGGTTAATTGCATTTGCCCCGGCTCAGTAAACGGGGAGCGCATGGACCGTGTCATCAGTAGCATTGCCCAAGCGACCGGTGAGAGTTTAGAAAAGGTACGTGAAGATAATGTGAAGAATACTTCCATGACAACCTTTGTAGACGCCGATGATATCGCCAATATGATTGTATTTAGCTTCTGTGATTTAGGCGCAAAAATTTCTGGGCAAAGTCTCACAGTGGATGGTGATACTCACAGCCTAGCAACCTATTAAAGTGACTATCAACGATGAAGTAAGGTTAACTAACCTTTGCTTCGCTACAAAAAGGTCTAAAAAGGCTTTTAAAGCAATTTAATTAGTCCGATCAAGATACCTATTTCACTTATAGTTTGGTGGCGTTGAGATACCTGGAGCAATGCCGTGCTGTGTAACTCACTAGCTATTAAGAAAATCGGCTAGTTAAAGTGAGCTAAAGAATTTGGTTTAGACACACCAAATTACATACTACCCACTAACGACAGGTTTATAAAAAAATATATGCGCATGAGAGAAAGTTAACTGTTTAGTTAAGTTAATGTAAATAACTTAATATTTAACTGTTCTAAAAGGAAGCATAGACTACTTCGAAAGCAATAATAAATCGCTTCTTAAGTTATAAATAACTAACCAAAATTGTTAACAAATACTGCTGAAAAGCTATGCATGTTAACGAAGAATTAATTAAACAAATATGCCAATTTAACAGGCGTGTTTTACTTACATGGGTTGTTTCTGACACCTTAATGCAACTACCTTTGGTCGTTTGCTTTTGGGTTAGAAATAAAGCATCATGTTTTGTAGGCAATCGTGGCGGTTAAATTCAACGGCGAAATAAAAATAAGGTGTTAGATTTTTGAAAAGCAAGACGAGTGAAAACGATGCTTTCGTGACATTTGATCGCGTACAGAAAAGTTATGATGGGTTATCGCTGGTAGTGAAAGACCTTAACCTGTCGATGCCAAGAGGCGAATTTTTAACTATGTTAGGCCCCTCAGGGTCCGGGAAAACGACCTGCTTGATGATGCTGGCAGGTTTTGAGACTGCGACCCACGGCGACATTATGCTGGACGGAACTTCGATCAATAATATCCCACCGCATAAACGCGGAATCGGCATGGTGTTTCAGAATTATGCGTTGTTCCCTCACATGACGGTGGCTGAAAATCTTGCGTTTCCACTTGAGGTGCGCAAGATTGGTAAGTCGGAGCGCGAGGCCAAAGTAAAACGGGCACTAGAAATGGTGCAAATGGGTGATTTTGGAGGCCGCCGGCCAGCCCAGTTGTCTGGTGGTCAACAACAACGTGTCGCACTTGCACGTGCCCTAGTATTTGAGGCCGAGCTTGTGTTGATGGACGAGCCATTAGGTGCACTGGACAAGCAGTTGCGCGAACACATGCAGTTTGAAATTAAGCGGATCGCCGAAAATCTTGGGATTACGGTGGTTTACGTGACCCATGACCAGACTGAGGCGCTGACTATGTCAGACCGAGTTGCGGTATTTAATGATGGGCGAATTCAACAATTGGCTCCACCTGCGGAATTATATGAATCACCCCAAAATAGTTTTGTGGCACAGTTCATTGGTGAGAACAACACCTTAGACGGCTTGGTAAAAGAAATTTCTAACGGCATGGCGTTGGTGCAATTAGATGATGGAAAAATGATCAATTGCAACCCTGTCAATGTCACCAAAGCTGGCGAGCGGACACGGGTGTCGATCCGGCCTGAACGGGTAGAGTTTAGTAAAGACCGTATGGAGCCTGGTGCGCATACACTTACCGCGGAAGTGCTCGAATTCATCTATATGGGCGACATGTTCCGTACTCGCTTGCGAGTCGCTGGTAATGACAATTTTATCGTAAAAACCCGCAACGCGCCAAATCAGGTTCAGCTAGAACCTGGCGCCCACGTTGAAATCGGTTGGTTGCCTTCAGATTGCCGAGCTCTAGACGCTTGAGGCTTCAATAGTTAAAGGCGCCCCCATGGGGACACAGTTTACAAATGGATCTTTTGTTCTGCCCGTAACGCGGATCCTATCCTTAAAAAAACGGGCTACTTGGGAGAATGTAATGAAATTTACAAAAACTGTTCTTGTGACGGTAGCACTATCGCTATCCACAGGATTAGCATCTGCAGGTGCGCACGAAGAAATGACTATTGTGTCATGGGGCGGCGCTTATTCTAAATCACAACTTAAAGCTTACCATGAGCCATATACGGCGATGACTGGTGTCACTATCATCAATGATGAGAGTGCCGGTACAGCTGTAGCAAAATTGCGTGCTATGAAAGAAGCAGGTAATTTAACTTGGGATGTTGTCGACGTTGAAGCTGGTCCAGCGATGCAGCTTTGCGACGAAGGTCTTGCAATGGAAATTGATCATGATACGATGTTGGCTGCTGCGCCAGACGGAACTCCTGCATCAGAAGACTTTGGTTCTTTCATCGTATCACCGTGCTTTATTCCTCAGATTGTATACTCGTATACTGTGGGTTACCGCAACGACATGGTTGGCAGCACGCCTCCAACAAGCATCTGTGCGATCTTTGATACAGAAACTTATCCTGGCAAGCGCTCATTGAAGAAAGGCGCGCTTTCCAACATGGAATGGGCTCTTTTGTGTGATGGCGTTGCCAAAGCAGATATCTATCCAATGCTTGAAACAGCAGAGGGTCAAGACCAAGCTCTTGCGAAATTGGATACTATCAAAGACGACGTGATCTGGTGGTCTGCAGGTGCTGATACGCCACAATTGCTCGCCGATGGCGAAGTCGTTATGGGCTCAACGTTCAATGGTCGTTTGTTTGCCTTGATCGAAGAGCAAAAGCAACCTGTTTCAATGCTTTGGGACGGTCAGATTTATGACCTTGACGGCTGGATTATTCCAACTGGTCTAAGCCCTGAGCGTCAAGCACGAGCTTTGGACTATGTGAAATTTGCTACGGATACGCAGCGTCTTGCTGACCAATCTAAGTGGATTAGTTATGGTCCAACCCGCGCGTCATCAGCTCCTTTGGTTGATAAGCATGCGGAATTAGGCATCGCCATGGCACCACATATGCCTACTGACCCTGCCAACTCGAATAATACGTTCCTAATGAACTATGCTTTCTGGGCAGATTACAAGGACGATGTTGAGTCTAAATTCCAAGCTTGGCTTGCGAAGTAAGACACTTTAAACTGTTAAAGGGCCTTGAGTGGCCCTTTTTTTTAAACAACATAATTGAAAATTCAAAAGGGCCTTGGTTGGCCCTTTTTTTTAAAATAAGCTGGTCTCTTTGAGACGCTTAGCTGGCTATGGGAACGACATGAGTTATACTAACGAAGACGGCGCTATGTTGACCGCAGATGGACAACCCCTAAAGCGCAGTTTGGCCACCGCATTAAGACGGCAAAAAATCCGTGCACTGCTCCTGATATCTCCACTTCTTATCTTTGTTCTAATTACGTTTCTTTTCCCGATAGGATCTATGCTCTTCCGCTCGGTTGAAAACCACATTGTAGCCGAAATATTGCCAGATACTGTGGTCGCCCTAGCGACTTGGGATGGCAAGTCCGGCGAATTACCAGATGAATCCATCTATGCAGCTTTTGCTGGTGATATTCAACGCGCAGCAATAACCAAAAGTCACACTAGGGTTGGCCTGCGATTAAATTATGAAAAATCTGGGAGTGCTTCACTCTTCAAGAAAACTGCACGACAGGCGAAGAAATGGGATCTTGAGACTGACGCGCCGTTCAAAGAAAAACTAATAGCAGCGCACAAAGGCTGGGGTGAGGTCGAAATATGGCAAACTCTTAAAACCCACAGTTCCCGATATACCGCTGGTTATTTTCTTAATGCCGTCGATATGCGTAAGACACAGGACGGCCCAGAATTTCAGCCTGAAAATAGGCAAATTTTAATTAAGCTGTTCCAACGTACGCTAATTATGTCTCTGTTGATAACACTAGCCTGTATTACGTTGGGGTATCCTGTGGCGTGGTTGCTTGCAAACCTACCCAGGCGTCAATCCAACTTGTTGATGATCCTCGTCCTTTTGCCATTCTGGACCTCTTTATTGGTAAGAACGTCGGCGTGGAAGGTTATGCTACAGCAGCAAGGGGTTATCAATGACATTTTAGTTGCACTCGGAATGGTCGAAGAGACCGGTCGTTTGATAATGATCAATAATCAATTTGGTACGATCGTTGCTATGACGCATATTTTACTGCCGTTTATGATTTTGCCAATGTATTCAGTAATGCAGACCATTCAGCCAACCTACCTGCAAGCGGCAAAATCTCTTGGAGCAACCAATTGGACTGCGTTTTGGCGAGTTTATTTTCCACAATCGGTGCCCGGCATTGGGGCTGGATCTATTTTAGTTTTCATACTCTCTATAGGCTATTACATCACGCCAGAGATCGTTGGTGGTAACAAAGGAGTCTTTATTTCTAATCGAATCGCCTACCATATCTTTCAATCAATGAACTGGGGATTGGCTGCAGCACTTGGAACAATTTTACTTGCAATAGTGTTAATTCTCTATTGGGCTTATGATAAAGTTGTTGGCATAGATAACGTAAAGTTGGGGGGCTAAGGTCATGAATACATTATTTCAAGTGTCACGCCGGCCGTTATCTTTCGTGTTGCCAGTAATGGGGCTGATGGGAGCCTTTATTGGTTTATTTATAGGGCCCGCATTCGGTTCTGCTCTGATTGGGATTATATTTGGTTCGTTAGTAGCGGTAATCCTCGCTTATGGAATTTCTGCAACCGAATATCTCAGACCAAAGGTTGTGCGTTTACTTTTACCCGTCCTTTTGGCTGCCTTAGGTTTTTTGTTATTAGGGCTATTTGGTAGCTTTTGTGGTGCACTTATTGGGTGGTTTTTTGGGTGGTTTTTCTATTGGATCTATGAGGGTGGTTACCGCATCAAATTACACGCTTACCTGACTTCTAATCAGGTCCTGTGGCACTATAGCTTTAGGGTGATCTGTGGCCTGATCTTTATATTCTTGATCACACCCATTCTCGTTGTCATGCCCTTGTCTTTCAATGCGCAAAATTTCTTTACGTTTACCCCTGAAATGTTGCGGTTTGACCCTGCAGGCTATTCTCTCAAGCACTATAAAGATTTTTTCAGTAACGATGAGTGGCAACGTTCATTCTGGAACTCATTGATCATTGCACCCATTGCGACGATTATTTCTGTCTCTTTAGGTACGCTCGCAGCCATTGGGCTCAGTCAAAGCCATGTGCCAGCGAAGCGAGCAATTATGGCAATCTTAATCTCGCCTATGATAGTGCCGCTGATTATCTCGGCGACTGGCATGTTTTTCTTTTACTCTACTATGGGTAATTTCATGGAGAACACCTTAGGCCTGGATAAGAATTTTGTTGGCTACGTCAAAGTTGTGTTGGCACATGCCGTTTTGGGAATCCCGTTTGTTATTATTACTGTAACGGCAACACTGGTAGGTTTTGACACTTCGCTGACCCGTGCAGCTGCCAATATGGGTGCAAACCCAATAACAACTTTTTTCCGCGTCCAAATGCCACTGATCTTTCCAGGGGTTGTTTCTGGCGGCCTCTTTGCATTTATTACGTCCTTTGACGAAGTTGTCGTTGTAATGTTTATTGGCTCTGCTAGTCAGAAGACACTTCCGTGGCAAATGTTTATAGGCCTGCGTGAACAGATCAGCCCAACTATTCTGGCAGTGGCGACGATCCTTGTGTGTATTTCAGTTGCGTTACTGATGACGCTTGAAATGCTGCGCCGGCGCTCAGAACGGTTGCGTGGGATAACCCCAGGCTAACCAGCCAATCTCTGGTGATGCACCTGTCTCAGCCTGTTATTTCTGAGATGTTCTGGCGATACTTGGTGGCCCTGTTTAAGGGCCACATCTTTTGCGAAATCACGCCACTTTAATGAAGCAAATTAGTCGAACTTTTTGATGAAGCTGGTAACTATAGTGCAGCAGTGCGTTATTTTGAGGAGTTTCTAATAATTGTGCTACTATTTTAGGAATACTTAACCTTATAGAGTACTGTTTTTCAAGCAACCTCACTGCTGCCCTAGAATAGTAATGACGGGTTACTGAAAACGCTGTAGGGCCTCCTCAGCTACTACGGGCTTTTTCTGCCCTTTTTTTAGGATAAACCAACATGAGCCAACCGCTACATATTGGCCTTTTGCTCTGCCATACGTTTGCACCCATACTGAAACAAACGGGTGGCTTAAACTACTCAGCTATTTTTCAAAAAGAATTTTTAGCGGTAGATAGTGGCGTTGTTTTAACTAACATTAACGCCTATAAGGGCGAGCTACCCAACTCGGTGGATCAGTGCGATGTTTGGTTAATTAATGGCAGCCCTTCAAGCGTTTATGACGACATAGAGTGGATTCACCAACTTAGTCATTTTATTGAACAACTTCATGCTGCTAAAAAACCTGCAGTGGGCATTTGTTTTGGCCATCAGCTTATGGCACAAGTTCTAGGGGGCTCGGTAGAGCGCAGTAAAAAGGGCTGGGGAATAGGCATCTCTCGCAATACACTAGTGGCTAAGGCAGACTACATGCGCCCTATGGCCGAAACCATTGATGTAATGGTATTCCATCAAGATCAAGTAGTAAGAGTGCCAGAAGGTTCTAAAGTGCTTGCCGGCAATGCTTTTTGTCCAAACCACATCATACAATACAACGACCATATGTTGAGCATTCAAGGCCACCCAGAATTTAATAGCCAAATGGTTAAGGGCCTGCTTGGTGCAGAGAGTTTTGATAATCGCCCTGCCATTCGCGCACAAGGCATAGCCAACAGTGTTGGCAAGCCTAATGCCAAGCTGCTGTTTCAATGGATTGTTAATTTCTACCGTCAGGCCACAACAATAGAACCATGATATAGGCTGAGCGTTAATCCACTTTGAGACTCTTTGACGGGTATTATAGGATCGTGTTTAACTAAGGACGGTTAGCCGAGGGTCTAAAGCCTAGAATTATTGCCTTTATTCCATTGTTTCAAGTAAGAATATAGCAACATGAATGATACGAGTGAAAATAAGTCGTTGCATAGGGCCATTATTGTTGTAGCACTGGGTTTTCTAGCTTTGGCCTTGGTCTTTTCAGCCCGCGCTGCTTTAGGCCTGGCTATGCCCATTTGGGAAAACGACCTGGATTGGAGCCGGGGATATGTTTCTAATGTTGCTGCTGTTGCCTTATTAATCATGGCAGTTGCATCACCCATTTCAGGGTTTATTTTGGATCGTAAAGGCCTTCGGTTTACTTTATTACTTGGGCTTATCGCGGTCTTCATATCCTGCATTGTTATCAGTATGGCCCAAAGTGCGTGGGTATTGTTAATTGGTTTTGGCATTATTGGTGGCGTTGGATTTGGTATTGTAGCAACCCATATGGTTGCTTCTGCAGTGGCCAGAGTCTACCCTGAAAACGTTGGGTTTGCATCGGGTATCGCCACGTCTGGTTCTTCAGCTGGCCAGTTTTTAATTGTGCCTCTGATCGCATTGATTTTCGCATCATTTAGTTGGCGATGGGGTTTTGCAGGAATTGCAGTAGGTATCGCTTGCCTGATTCCTCTTGTTTGGTGGGTACCCAGTGATAAACCTGACAAGCAAGTCAGTAAAGCATCAACAATAAATGATGTTACAGATTTAAAATTTTCTCTTAAAAAATTATTCTCTACTCCAGTTTTTCATCTGCTATTTTGGAGTTATCTCATATGTGGTTACACAACCACTGGCGTCATTGAAACTCATTTGATGCCGTTTGCCTCTTTCTGTGGTTTTGAACCCATACCCAGTGCTGCTGCTTATGGCCTCCTGTCTGCGGTTAACCTAGTTGGTATGATCAGTATTGGCTGGTTAACTGATAAAATGAACCGGCCTCTATTGCTTGGCTGTATTTATATTATTCGTGGTTTTACTTTTTGGATACTGCTTAATGTAGGTACTAGCTACGAAACACTGTTATTGTTTGCAGTTATTTTTGGTGTGGTGGATTACTCGACAGTACCAGTAACTGCAAGCTTGGTGGCAAGTCATATTGGCCTTAAAGTGATGGGCTTAACCATGGGTTTACTATCAGCCGGACACTCCATTGGTGCAGCAATAGCAGCTTCATTAGGGGGCTACTTTTTTGATAGGGACGCCACTTACGACCTTATTTGGATAAGTTCAATCGCCTTAGCCACCATTGCGGGGGTTCTGGCATTTCTCATTAAAGACAACCCCAGCCAGAAGCTCAGAGTTCAATAGGCTGCACTGGCGTTATACGTCGTTAGAAACTGTTTTTTATTATCACTAGTTTAAAAAGTAAAGCCCAGCCATTATTCTTTAAAAGCCACTCACGTTTTTCCTTTATATTATCGGATTTCAAACGTTAAGCTTCCCCAATAACTTTCCCAATCGATGCCTTGTTGCTCAGACCGTATCATTTCAACTGTGTGAAGTAACCAAACACCCTTTTGGCTGAGAGGGACAGTGGCATAACCTTGGGCATCAGTGCGAATGCTGAACTGAAAATTAGGTTTATTTTTTATTTTCGCATGGAGCAATAAATTTGCAGCAGGCTTTTGTTTAAAGGTCAGTTGAACGTCTAACTCATCGGCCTCAGCGAGTTCATAAGGATTTTGTAACGGATTTATATTAAGTGGGTAATTAAAATCATAGTTATAAAAATTAACGTCAGTTTTATCACCTACTTTGACTAATGCCTTAACGTTACGATAATAAATTTCTAATCCGTTTTTATTACTCTCATTCAGTTCATTACGGCGGTTTATAATTTTTTCTAAGCCTTCTTTTTTCAAGTAACTAGCAAATTTTTCTGGTTCTAAGTCAACTGTTTTTTTTGTACTTTCATAACCGATAGCATAAATGCCAGGTGTTTGAATGTTTATGTACCCCGCCGGATCACGCCCTAACTCGCCGCCAACAGGCTTTAATCCTTCTCCTGTAATCACGTCAAAGTGGCGATACCAAGCAGGAATGTTAGGCAGTAATTGGCCATCCATTTGTTGGCCAACATTAAGCGTAATTTCTGTTGTGCTACCAATTTTTTGATAGAATGGTATAGCCTCTAACCAAAACTCGTGCGCACGAATGGTCGTGCTAATGGACAGAACAATGCTAAAAAATAAAAAGCCTAATAGTTTCATGGTTTTTTTTCGATCAGTGTTATTAATGTTAAGCCTATTGCCGTTGATGCAAAGTGCTGAAGCGCATCAATTGCGCCCAGCTATAGTGAACTTAGAGTTTACCCAAAATGGTTTGGTAAAGGTACACATTCAAACAAACTTAGAAAGTCTTATTGCAGGCATTGGCTCAAACCATGACGATACTGATGATTCGCCCCAAGCAGAGCGTTACAACCAGTTAAGAGCGCTGTCTTCAAAGCAGCTAAGTAGTGAATTTGAATTGGTTGCTGAGGCTACTATATCTCAGTTTAATTTGGCGTTCGATTCGATTAAAAGTGATTTATCATTCGTTAAACTTGGCATTCCTGAAATCGGAAATTTGAATAACTCACGCTTATCTGACCTTTATTTATTGGCATTAATCCCCCCTGCTAAACAGCAAACGGATCAGTCCGTTAATCAGTATGTTACTTGGCAGTACCCACAACATTTTGGCAACAATATCGCACACTTTTTCTATGATAAAACGCCACTGGAGAAAACCTCCCATTGGTTAACTAAAGGTGCAACGAGCCCTAAATTTGAATTAAACACAGCTTATGTCGCCAAACCGTTTTCTCAAGTGGCTGTTGAATATACCATTTTAGGTTTTGAGCACATCGTACCAAAGGGTACAGATCATATCCTATTTGTGTTGGGGCTATTTTTACTCAGTGTGCGACTTCGCCCTTTATTGTTGCAAATCACGGCATTTACACTGGCTCACAGCATCACCTTAGGCTTAACTATTTATGGCGCTATCAGCCTTTCACCCAGTGTCATTGAGCCACTTATTGCCTTGTCTATTGTCGCTGTTGGTGTTGAGAACATATTTGTTAAAGAGCTTAAAACGAGGCGTGTGGTGATTGTCTTTTTGTTTGGCTTATTGCATGGCATGGGCTTTGCTGGGGTCTTATCAGGTCTTGGACTGCCTGAGTCAGACTTTTTAACAGCCTTAATATTTTTTAACCTTGGTGTTGAAGCGGGACAATTAGCAGTGATTGCGACTGCCTTTTTGTTAGTCTTTTGGTTACTCAAAAACCCACAGCGTTATCGCCAATGGGTGGTTATCCCAACCTCAATTTTAATATCACTGATCGGTATTCTGTGGACCTATGAACGCGTCTTTTTGTAATACCTAATGCACTGGGGCAGGAAAAGACCAGCCTATAAACATACAAAAGCGGGCCTTGTCCCAGCTATGGCACTCAGCAATACTGTTAATGATTAAAGGGCATTACCTCAACCAACAAGGTATTTACCAAAAATTTTGAGAGCTATACTGCTTGATCACCATCACACTATTACTTAAGCAGCTAAGTGTAGGCCGAGCATAACGAATAATACCAAGTTGGCCGCCGAGCCTACTAAGTAAAAGTAACTGCGAGGGCTAGGGTTCTTTTCTGTAGTCATCACATAATACAATGCCATGTGCAGAATTCGAGCAATAGCATAAATCCATACTAATATACCCAGCCAATAGGCATCCATACCTACCAGCATGCCCAGTAGCGCTGGGCCAAACATCATCGATAAATTTTCATTAGAGTTTAAAAATGTGCGGTTGCTGCGAAATACAAATGATTCATGACTCAATTTATCATCAACTATGCCAGGCACATAATGCTTTTGCTTGCGATGAGCAATTGAAGCTACCTGATATTGAATAAGCACAGTGAGTAATATGAGCCAAAGGCCCCAGATGGCGAATGAATAGGTTGCTAGCATTGTTTACTCTTACGTTATTTATAGGTTACTAAGGAGACATAACCCAAGTAAAAAATTTGAGCCTGCACCTTAACGCTAATTTAGATCGATATGTCGCACGGCACCCATGAGTCACTCATTAACCATTCATGGGCCACCTATAGAGCCTCTTCAAATTAGGGCTGATTCATACTCAAGGCCATAGCTTCAGCTATCTTAATACCATCAATAGCTGCAGACATAATGCCTCCTGCATACCCTGCGCCCTCTCCTGCAGGGTATAAGCCCAGGGTATTAATGCTCTGCATGTCTTTACCACGCTTAATACAAATAGGCGCTGAGGTGCGTGTTTCAACCCCTGTAAGCAAGGCATCTTCCAAAGCAAAGCCTTTTACTTTACGATTAAACACCGGAATAGCTTCACGAATAGCCGCAATACAAAAATCAGGTAACGCATCCGCTAAATCTGTCAGTTTTATACCAGGTTTGTATGAAGGCTCAACATTGCCTAACTTTTGCGATGACCTACCTTTAAGGAAATCTCCCACTCGTTGAGCTGGAGCATCATAGTTTTCACCACCAAGTTGGTATGCTTTGCGCTCTAGTTTACGCTGTAGTTCGATACCCGCTAAAGCATCACCTGGGTAATCAGAAGGATCGATACCCACCACAATAGCACTATTGGCATTGCGTTCTGCACGTGAATACTGACTCATACCATTGGTCACTACTTGATGAGGCTCAGAAGCTGCAGCTACCACTGTGCCGCCTGGGCACATGCAAAAGCTATAGACTGAGCGGCCATTATCACAGTGATGCACTAGCTTGTAGTCTGCAGCACCTAAAATCTCATTACCGGCGTTCTTACCAAAGCGAGCCTCATCTATAGCTGATTGAGGGTGCTCAATACGAAAGCCTATAGAAAAGGGTTTGGCTTCTATGTACACATTCTTGTCAAATAACATCTTGAAGGTGTCTCTTGCGCTATGGCCTATGGCTAATGCCACATGATTAGAGTGAATCACTTCGCCAGAAGCTAAAGTTACCCCATTAATTTGACCATCTTCAATATGCACATCATCTACCCGCACATCAAACCGAACTTCTCCACCTAGCGCAACAATTTGAGCACGCATTTTTTCCACCATAGACACCAGTCTAAAGGTACCAATATGAGGTTTGCTAACAAATAATATTTCTTCTGGCGCACCAGCAGCTACAAATTCAGCTAATACTTTGCGACTATAGTGATTCGGGTCTTTTACCTGGGTGTATAACTTACCGTCAGAAAATGTGCCTGCACCCCCTTCACCAAATTGCACATTAGATTCTGTGTTAAGAACCTTTTTACGCCAAAATCCAAAGGTATCTTTGGTGCGTTGGCGCACTGCCGCACCGCGCTCCAAAATGATAGGTTTATATCCCATTTGGGCTAACACTAGGCCTGCCAGCAAACCACAAGGGCCAAAACCAATTACTAGGGGCCGTTTTTGTGGATTAAGTTGCGTAGGCGTTTGCGGGTCAGCAAGGGCATGGGCCACAAATTTATAGCTCATGTCTGGGCTGGCTTTAATTAGCTGGTCGCCAGCAAAGATAACAAGCAACCTGTCGTCTTGATTGGTGTTCACATCGAGGGTGTAAATAAGCATGATGTTGCTTTTTTTACGGGCATCATAACCTCGGCGGTGAACTACATAGTCCAACATATCATCAGCTTGGATGGACAAACGCGTCAAGATGGCTTGGTTCAACGCCAGAGCATTATGATCAAGTGGTAATTGTAGGTTACTGATGCGAATCATCTAAGGTTTCCAATACATGAAGTTACTTGGCTATCGTTAAGGCTAGCACTAGGACGTTATTTTACCTACTTATAGCCTACCTGTCTCTCTAGCAGCACAGTGAATTGCCCCTTGCTCACAACCACTGGCATTGGCCAGTGTGCTGGATCTAGGCAACCTACTTGCCAATGCATTTAATCGTGTTGCACCGTTACTCTACTGGCATTTGGTAAGTCACCCATTGAGTTTTATCTGATAACTTATCGTAAACACTACGTCCTCTGTAATTGTTTTCTGCTGTGATCCAACGAATAAATGGCCAGCCTTTATCAGCAGCATCACTATTGAGTGCTTGGTACAATGCATCCACAACACCTTTGCCACGGTATTCAGGTTTTATAAAAAGGTCATCTAGAAAGCCAACTAATTTTCCTCTAAGTGGCGATGGCATTGCCCTGTAGTGCATTAAACCCAAACAGCAACCTGTATCATCCTTGGCTACAAGTGCATAAAATGCATTATCTTGGTCAAAAATCCATAACCAAACCGTATCAAGTATGTCTTGATCCATAGGTACTTTATAGAATTCAGCATACGCGTAATAAAGCGCTTCCCACTCTGGCCTGTCTTGCAAACATAATTCTGATACAACTATTTTCATAGATACCTCTTTCGTATAATACCCAACTTAAGGGGCACTTTAGTTGGGTACAATTTTAAGGGGGCTATACACTTCTAAAACCCACACGGTTAGATAGTAACGTAACTCTATATTCATTAGTTATAATATCTCAATGGCCTCGCTATTTTAGATTATATTGTGCCAAGACCTTTTTACCTTCACATACTTTTTGTGAGAATTTTATGTTTGCATAATGTGGCAGAACAAAAAACAAAAAACAAAAAAAGGCCAGCATAAGCTGGCCTTGGCATGTAATTAAACCCTAGGCTACTCGTAAGCCATACTCTTCACTGGCATCTTGTAGCCAAAGAAAAAAGTAATCAGAAAAACTACGACGGATTACAAGATCCATAGAGCCATTTTCTAGCTTGCACATGGTAGTGCCAGTTTTGGCAAACGTAGTTTGTACAACCTTACCTGCTGGAAAGTTTGATGCGTGGCAATCGTACACAGTAGATTTTTGTAACAATTGCGCTAAACCAGAGCCAGATAAATTAACCAAGGTTTGCCCACTGCTTACATCAGTGATTGCAATGTGCTGATCACCCATTGCTAGGCGCAGGTCTACTTCAACTTGTCCTTGTGTGCCACTGGCAACAATTAATAGCCATTCGTTAGGGCACAGCCAATAAACCACACTATCGCCGTTACGCGCACTAGTGTTAGCTTTTAAGGGCAATGCAACGCCCAAAACAGACTCGACCGCAGAAGTAAATGCGTTGTCCTCAGGATTCCCACGCAGGTTTAGGTGACCGCGAAACTTGTCCTCTGCCATCACTATACCGCCAGCAGTTGCATTAGTGTGGTCTGCGTGGTGGTGCAATGGTGATTCCATCATATCCCCTGCTGAAACATTGGTTGATAAACTAGTCATTGTGATGATCTCCTTTTGGATCATAGAACACGGGGCTACAGATCTCAGCGGCTAAAACTCGGCCATCTGCTTGTGGACAATATACTGTTTCGCCCATGCGTTCTGATCCACCTTTAACCGTGCCCATAGCGATACCATGGCCTAAACATTCACTCCAGTAACTAGACGTAACGTGGCCCATCATATCCATAGGAATAGGTTGATTCGGATCCATTACAATTTGTGAACCTTCTGGGATCACAACTGTGGGGTCTTTAGGCTTTAAACCTACTAGTTGCTTGCGATCTGCACGTGCGGTGTCTGGACGACTGAAAGAGCGTTCACCCAAGAAGCTAAATTCTTTAGTTTTGCCTACAGCCCAGCCCATTAAGCAATCATAAGGCGTCATAGAGCCATCAGTGTCTTGGCCTGCAATGATAAAGCCTTTCTCTGCACGCAATACATGCATAGATTCGGTGCCATATGGCGTGATGCCAAACTCTTCACCCGCTTCCATGAGCTTCTTCCACATATAATGGCCTTGATCAGCAGGCACATTGACCTCAAAGGACAACTCTCCAGTAAAGGAAATACGGAAGATGCGTGACTGTATACCAGCCACAGTACCTTCGCGGTAATCCATAAACTTCATTGCCTCAGCACAAAGATCTACATCTGTGCATAGCTTTTCCAGCACTTTACGAGAGTTAGGACCAGCAAACGAGCATGTGGCCCATTGGTCTGTTACCGACGTAAAGTAAACTTCTAGCTCTGGCCATTCTGTTTGGTGCCACAATTCTAGCCAGCCCAATACCGCCGCTGCACCGCCAGATGTAGTGGTCATTAAGAAGTGTTGATCGTTCAGACATGCAGTCACACCATCGTCAAAAATCATGCCGTCTTCTTTAAGCATTAAGCCATAACGACACTTACCTGGTGCTAACTTAGACCATGCATTAGTGTATACACGATTTAGAAATTCACGGGCATCTTTACCTTGGATGTCGATCTTGCCTAATGTGGACGCGTCTAATATGCCAACACTGTTTCGCACTGCCAAACATTCCCGGTTAAGTGTTTGCTGCATAGTTTCCCCAGCTTGAGGGAAGTACCAAGGGCGCTTCCACTGGCCAACGTTTTCAAACGCTGCGCCATTGGCCAAGTGCCATGGATGCATCGCTGTATGGCGCGCTGGGTCTAACAGCACACCAATATCACGCCCACCAAGAGCACCAAAAGTAACTGGTGTATAGGCAGGACGGAATATGGTGGTGCCGGTTTCAGCTATAGATTTATTTAACGTTTTTGCCACAATAGCCATACCGTTAACATTACCTGTTTTACCCTGATCAGTACCAAAACCCATGGCCGTATAACGCTTTACATGCTCAATAGATTGGAAACCTTCACGGGCAGCAAGCTCAATGCCTGCAGCAGTAACGTCGTTTTGGAAGTCAACAAACTGCTTTGGTGCACGGCTACTGGGCTTAGTATGTGGCACTAAATAAAGTGCTTGTGCCGCACCTTCTGACTCGTCTCCACAGTTAAATACTTGGGCAGACTCTGTGCCAGCAGCCGCAGCACCCGCTTTAATTCCTGCATTTAAAGCTTCTGATAAGCGGTACTCTCCAGTAATGGCACCTGCTAGATGTTGATTTTGAATAGTCGGACCAGGTACAAACCCAGCAACATCGTCTTGCCACACTGGCCGGCTACCCGTGTGACAACTTAAGTGAACCACTGGGCTCCAACCACCAGCCACTGCAATTAGATCGCAGCTTAGGGTCTTACCTGTGCCAGTAAGCTTGTCTCCAGTCTCATCTAATGGCGCAACAATAGCGCCAGTAACACGCTGGCTACCTTGAGCTTCTATCACTCCATGCCCTGTCATTACTTCAATGCCAGCAGCTTTGGCGGCTTGAACTAAGCGACCATCTGGTGCGTGTCTAGAATCCACCACAGCCACAACCGTGCGGCCTGCAGCTTGGATATCTAGAGCTGTTTGATAGCCTGTATCGTTGGTAGTCATCACAATGCAACGATGACCAGGCACTACCGCATAACGATTAATATAAGTAGACACAGAATTAGCTAACATGATGCCGGGTAGATCATTGTTGCCAAACACTAATGGGCGCTCAATAGCACCTGTCGCTAAAATCACTTGATGAGCACGAATACGATGCAAACGCTGGCGCGAGCCTGAAACAGAAACGGGGCTAATATGATCTGTCCGGCGTTCTAAGGCACATACAAAATTGTGGTCATAGTAACCAAAAGCTGTGGTGCGTGGCATTACTGTAACGTTGGCCATCCCTACTAGCTCATTTGTGGCCTGTTCCGCCCAAGCCGCTGCATCCACACCATCAACCGTTTGGTTACTGGCTAAAAGAGTACCACCAAATTCGTTTTGCTCATCCACAATGATCACACGCTTGCCACTGCGGCCTGCTTCTAATGCTGCCGCCAAGCCTGCAGGGCCTGCACCCACCACCATTACGTCGCAATGAACGTTAAGTTTATCGTAGGTATCTGGATCTGGCTCAAGAGACAACTTACCAAAGCCTGCAGCTTTACGGATAAACTTTTCATAAGTCATCCACATTTTTTGTGGTGCCATAAAGGTTTTATAGTAAAAACCGGGGGGCATAAGCTTGCCACCAATTTTGCCAACCCATTCCATTAGATCAAACTCGACGCTAGGCCAACCATTGGTGCTACCCGACACTAAGCCATCAAACAACTCAACTTGAGTCGCCCGAGGGTTAGGCACAGCTGCATTACCCTGGTGCAGCTGCATCAGTGCATTAGGCTCTTCTGCACCGTGTCCTAAAATGCCACGTGCACGGCTGTATTTAAAACTACGGCCAACAATGCCCACACCGTTTGCCAATAGCGCTGAGGCTAAGGTGTCTCCATGAAAACCTTGGAAGGTTTTGCCGTTGAAGGAAAAGCTCATTGGCTTAGACCTGTCAATACGGCCACCTGCTGCTAAGCGATTAACTTGGCTCATGAGGCATCTCCTTGCTGGGCTGCTAGGGTATCTGCGGCTATGGTTTTTGCAGTAACCGTTGGCAGCTTGCCCATTTTATAAGTCTCATGTATTTCATAGCTTTGAGTATTGCGAGTTACGTTAAAATAACGACGGCAACCAGCTGCGTGGTACCACATTTCGTGATGAATACCACGGGGGTTAGAACGGAAGAATAGATAGTCTCCCCAAGCTTCATCAGTGATGGCCGCTGGATCTTTTGGACGTTCGATATGTGCTTCACCAGTGTAGGAATATTCTTCCTCTTCACGAGTTTCTTCACAATAAGGGCAGTAAATATGGTGCATGTGTAAGTTTCCTTATTACCAAGAATTAGTGAGCAACGCCGGCAGCGCCATGCTCGTCGATTAAATGACCCGTATTGAAACGATCCAAGCTAAAGGGTGCAGCAAAGGGATGCGCCTCATCATGAGCTAAAGTGTGGGCAAATACATGGCCAGAACCAGGCGTAGCTTTAAAGCCACCGGTGCCCCAACCGCAGTTGAAGTACAACCCGTTGATATTAGTTTTAGAAATAATAGGACACGCATCTGGACACGTATCCACCACACCACCCCACGCTCGGTTCATCCGAACACGACTAAACATAGGGAAGAGCTCACAAATAGCTGACAAGGTATGCTCTACAATGTGGAAACTACCGCGCTGGCCATAACCGTTGTAGGAATCTGTGCCTGCACCAATCACCAGGTCGCCTTTGTCGGATTGGCTCACGTAAGCGTGCACTGCGTTAGACATGACTACGGTATCAATAATAGGCTTCACTGGCTCGGAAACCAATGCTTGTAACGGACGTGATTCAATGGGTAAACGCAAGCCAACCATAGCGGCCATCACGCCTGAATTACCCGCTGTAACACACGCTACTTTTTTTGAACCAATAAAGCCTTGTGTTGTTTGTACACCCACCACAGCGCCATCTTCAGTAATAATGTCAGTCACTTCACATTGTTGAATCAGGTCAACACCAAAGCTGTCAGCACCACGGGCAAAACCCCAAGCCACAGCGTCATGCCGCGCAACACCGCCAGTAGCCTGCCAAGACGCGCCTAATACTGGGTAACGAATGTCTTGAGAATCGTTGATAACGGGCACAATTTCTTTTACTTCTGCAGTATTTAATACCACGCCATCAATACCATTTAAACGGTTGGCGTTAACGCGCCTTTCGATGTCACGCATATCTTGCAGATTGTGGCCTAAGTTCAAAACGCCACGCTGGCTAAACATCACGTTGTAGTTTAGGTCTTGGCTTAAGTCTTTCCAAAGGTCTAACGAGTGGTCATAAAGCTTAGACGCTTCGTCCCATAAATAGTTAGAGCGTACAATAGTGGTGTTACGCGCAGTATTACCGCCCCCTAAATAGCCTTTCTCTAACACAGCAACATTGGTAATACCGTGCACCTTTGCTAGGTAATAGGCTGTTGCCAAACCATGGCCACCACCGCCAACAATGATCACATCATATTGTTTTTTAGGCTGTGGACTGCGCCATGCGGCCTGCCAGTTTTCGTGATGACTAAGGGAATGTTTAAAAAGGCTAAAGCCTGAATACTTTTTCATTGGTTTGTCCACTAGTGTTCGATGCAATGCTGTACAAGGATTATATTCGCTGGGATATTGTGCTGAATGCTGGCCCTCAGTTCTTATTCAATTGCGACCCAAAAAGAAGCCTACAGATAAGGCCTAAATCCACTGCTAAAAACTAATGCAGCAGATATAACCTAAGCCAAGGCACACAAGGCTGAAAATGCAGTACAATTAGGTTGAATTGAGTCGTAAATTAGGTAAACAAAGCATGCAATTTTTCGGCATTGTCGGATGGAAAAATAACGGCAAAACCACCCTGGTAGAGCGACTTATTAGTCAGCTTACATTAATGGGTTATAAAGTGTCCTCTGTTAAGCATGCCCACCATGATGTGGACATTGATGAGCCTGGGCGCGACAGTTATCGCCATCGCGCAGCGGGGGCTGTGGAAACTCTTTTAGCCACGGAAAAGCGTTGGGCGTTAATGCACGAATACCGTGACCAAGAGGTGCCTAAACTGGCCCAGTTATTAGACGTGTTTGAACCCTGCGACATAGTGATTGTGGAAGGGTATAAGAATGCCGATCACCCAAAGCTGGAGGTAGTACGCAACCTCAACAAACGTGGGTTTTTGGCTGATAAAATGCCTAATATCGTAGCCATAGCAACGGATAAAAAAAACCTAGACATCACCCTGCCACAACTGGACATTAACAACATTCAACAAGTGGCCGAATTTGTCTTACACCAAACAGGGCTTGTGGCTAAAGTGGATGAGCCAACAATAGCCAGTAACGATTGCTATAGCCCTGATCAACAACTATTGCCTGCATCACTGGTTTGGCAGCGGATGCAACAGGCTGTTTCAACTCAAGTTTCATATGAAACTTTGGCCATTGATGAGTGCATCAACCGACGTTTAGCACAAGATGTCATCACCTCATACGACAGTCCAAGGTTCAATAACGCTGCCGTAGACGGTTACGCTTTTTATTATCAAGATCTAGCCGCCGCAAAAGGTTTAACCTTACCGTTAATGACAGCAGAGGCCAACGCTGGTGGCAGTGCAAAGATCTCACTAGAAAGTGGCCACTGTATTAGAGTATTAACAGGTGCACGAATGCCCTTAGGGGCCAACACTGTGGTCATGCAAGAAAATGTCTCCATTACCAAGCATTCAGTAACCTTACCAAGTGACTGTAAGCAAGGCGCTAACTGGCGCGCTCAAGGTGAAGACGTTAAGGCTGGCGACGTTATTATTCCTCAAGGCCAGCAAATACGTCCCCAAGATATTGGCCTCGCTGCAGCAACTGGCCACGCCCAACTTAAGGTTTACAACACCGTTAAAGTAGCGCTCTTTTCTACGGGCAACGAAGTCTTTGAACTAGGCGAAGAGCTACCAGAGGATGGTATTTATGATGTAAATCGCCACTTACTTAAAGCGTTACTCAAAAGCCTGCATTGTGAAGTGACTGATCTTGGAATTTTGGCCGATGACTATGACACCGTTCGCAATGCCTTAAGTGCAGCCAGTGAACACCACCAACTCATTATTACCTCCGGAGGCGCCTCCACTGGTACCCATGACCATGTGGCGTCTGTATTAGAGGACATTGGTGAGGTTCACGGTTGGCGCGTGGCCATTAAACCTGGTCGCCCCCTGGCTTTTGGTCGGATAGCCAGTGCCTTTTTCTTAGGCTTACCTGGCAACCCTGTAGCTGCTAATGTGTGTACACTCATGTTTGGCCAACCGCTCATCAGAGCCATCGGCGGTGGTGGCTGGAAACGGCCTAAATCGTATTTTCAAAAATTAGGTTTTGATGTCAAAAAGAAGGCTGGCCGCAGGGAGTGGCTGCGAGTTTATCAAGCCGTACAAAGTAATGGTGAGATATTACTTAAACGCAGCGCTTCACACGGCTCGGGAATCCTTACCTCTATGACTCGTGCAGATGGCCTAGTGGAAATCGATGAAGCCACGAGCAGCCTACCTGCAGGTAGTTTGGTAGACTTTATACCCTTTGCTAGCTTTGGTATTGGCGATGCTTAACTATTGATTAATGACTGCGGATAAGCAGCTCAATCACTATTCACAATCACGTGGCAAACTTCTTGTGACACTTGCCCGGCCTCACGCACATGAGGGCGGCTACAGCCAAATTAATTAGCTAAGTGAGCATATTCCAGCAAACAGATGCATTCTCGCCAGATGCTGCGGATTGAACTATAAGCTTCAGTGTAGCGAGGTTACCAACACATCAGTCATCCGCGTATTCTTGTCCAAGCATATAAATGAGGCTCACTTGTTGTAGCGCTTTTGGCCACCCATTTTCTGAAGTATTTGCTGGCCTATGACAATGTCTTCTGGTGTATTGACGTTAAAAAATGGATTGTGAATTAACTCATCAAACGCCACATCTGCAACGCCATAAGGGGCAGTAAAGCGGTCGACCTTGCGCATATCGTCCTCTACCAAGGCTTTAAAAAGGTCGTCGAAAAGGTCTACAGGCCACAATCCAAATACTGGTTGGGTCCGGCCTTGATAGCTGGCACAAGCCAAGCGCTGGCCTTTTAACTGCATTACCTCTAGCATTCGTGTAACGTAATTAGCAGGAAAAAATGGGGTATCCGCTGCTAACGTTATAATGTGTGTGGTTTGCGGTTGGTTTTGCGCCACCCAAGCCATAGCAGACACCACGCCTGCTAAAGGACCCGCAAAATCAGGCACTATATCAGCTTGTATAGGCACATTAAATTCTGCAAAGCGCTTTGGATCACCATTGGCATTAATGATCACCGTTGCTAACTGGCTATGAGCCGATTGAATCACATAGTCTAAAATTCGTCGTCCACCTAACTTGAGCATAGACTTATCACCACCACCCATGCGCCGAGCCAGCCCACCTGCCAGAATAACACCAACAATTTGGCTAGATTTAATCTGCATTTGTGCGCCCTTTTCGCTTGTCATCTGCACCTTGTCCCTTGTGTGGCGGTTCATCATTTATTTGACCAACATCTACATCATAAATTAATCGTTCATAACCCGCCAAGGCAACAAACTTTCGGCCTTTGGCCCTGCCTATAAGGGTTAGGCCGGCCTTACGGGCTAAATCCACTCCCCAAGCAGTAAAACCTGAACGAGATATCAATATAGGAATCCGCATCTGTACTGTTTTAATCACCATTTCAGACGTAAGGCGACCTGTGGTGTAAAAACATTTATCTTCAGGACTAATATCATGTTTAAACATGTAGCCTGCTATTTTATCAATAGCATTGTGACGGCCAACGTCCTCCATATACACCAGTGGCTGGGCTTGGTGACATAAGACACAACCGTGGATGGCTCCCGCCTTTTGGTAGATGCTGGGAGTGGTGTTGATTAGGCGAGATAATTGATATAACCAACTAGTATGGAGGCGCGTTTCTTGAGCAAGTTTTATGGTATCGAACTTTTCCATAATATCGCCAAATACAGTACCTTGGGCACAGCCAGATGTGCGCACCTTCTTCTTCAGCTTGTCTTCGTAGTTGGTTTCTCGCTGAGTGCGAACGATCGCCACCTCTAGGTCTTCATCATAATCAATACTTGTAACCACATCATCAGCGCGCAACATGTTTTGGTTGAGCAGAAATCCTAGAGCCAAATATTCTGGGTGATCACCCAAAGTCATCAAGGTTACAATTTCTTGCTTGTTAAGGTAAACCGTAAGGCCTCGCTCAGTGACAACATCTACTTCAACCTGTGTACCGGTGTGGTCACGACCAGTGACATGACTAGTGAGGCTGGCCTCATCTGGATTGGGATAAATGAGGTAGCCTGAAAGATCTGCAATTTTCATAGATTTGCCTCCCAGCCTTGAGTTTTAACTTGCTGCTCATGTCTTTGCTGCTTAGCAATCCACTGATCTAGTTTATTAGCAAAGGTTTGCCTGTCAGCATGATTCATAGCCCCAGGACCACCTGTTTGAACACCACTATTACGCAGCGTTTCCATAAAATCACGCATATTAAGACGCTGGCGTATGGTTTCTTTGGTGTAAGACTCACCGCGATGACTAAGCGCTTGCGCACCCTTGTCTACCACTTCTGCAGCTAATGGAATATCAGATGTAATCACCAGATCTCCAGCCACTACTCGCTTAACAATTTCATTATCAGCAACATCAAAACCAGAACCTACTTGCACCATGCTAATGACCTTAGAGGGCGGTGTAGCAATGTACTGATTGGCCACCAATGTTGTGACAATTTGTGTGCGCTCTGCAGCACGGAATAAGATCTCTTTAATGACGCCTGGGCAGGCGTCGGCGTCAACCCAAATTGGCATATTGAAGACTAAGTTAAATAACTAAGGGTGTATTGTGCATGAATGCAAAAAAAAGGCCAGCATAAGCTGACCTTTTTGGCATTGTTTAACCTCATAAGACCTAAGCGATCGAACAGGCTTAAAACACCTTAACCAACGCGCTCAATACGCGAAGCGCAGAACTTAAATTCAGGGATCTTACCCACTGGATCAAGGGCTGCGTTGGTAAGCATGTTGGCAGAAGCTTCTACGAAGCAAAATGGAATGAAGATCACCCCTGCGGGAACATCTGCGTCTTCACGAGCCATTATATTAATGCTGCCACGGCGCGTAGAAACCCGGATCATATCACCCGCCTTAGCACCAATTTTAATTAGCTCTTCACGGCTTAAAGTGGCTACTGCTTCTGGCTCAAGAGCATCTAAAACAGATGCACGACGGGTCATGGAACCCGTATGCCAATGTTCTAACTGACGTCCAGTAGTAAGAATGATTGGGTATTCATCATCTGGGCGCTCATCAGGCTCTACAATATCTGCAGCAACAAATTTACCGCGACCACCTTCAATAGGAAAGCTATCAATAAACACAATATCATTTCCAGGGTGATCCTCAGCAGGACAAGGGTATGTTACTGAGTGTTCGTTTTCTAAACGCTCCCAGGTCAAATTGTTCAAACTTGGCATGGCTTGCTTCATTTCTGCAAACACATCCTTTGGATGGGTGTAAGTCCAGTTCAGACCCATGCGATTAGCCAGTTCTTGAATGATCCACCAATCTTGGCGTGCATCGCCAGGTGGCTTCACAGCTTGGCGGCCCATCTGCACAGTACGGTTAGTATTAGACGCTGTGCCATCTTTCTCTGGCCATGCGGAAGCAGGCAGAACCACATCAGCATACATCGCCGTTTCTGTGACATACAAGTCTTGTACAACTAAATGTTCAAGCATAGCCAAGGCTGCACGAGCGTGGTGTAAGTCTGGATCAGACATGGCTGGGTTTTCACCTTCCACGTACATACCTGTTACCAAACCATCATGAACAGCGTTCATAGTTTCCACCACAGTAAGACCTGGCTCATCAGAAAGTTCAGTGCCCCATAGGTCTTCAAACATGGCTTTAACATTACCGGCATCAACACGTTTGTAGTCTGGATACATCATTGGGATAAGGCCTGCATCCGATGCACCTTGAACGTTGTTCTGACCACGCAGTGGGTGCAAGCCAGAACCTTCACGACCAATTTGACCAGTCATCAACGCCACAGAGATCATGGCCCGACAGTTGTCGGTGCCGTGAACGTGTTGTGATACACCCATTCCCCAAAAAATCATGGCGTTGTTAGCAGTAGCATATAAACGTGCAATTTCGCGAATAAGGTCTGCGTCTACACCACAAATCGGTGACATCGCTTCGGGGGTATAGCGCTTAACGTGATCTTTCACTGCATCAAAACCAGTGGTCATAGCATCGATGTACTTTTGGTTGTACAACTCTTCAGTAACAATGACGTTCATGATGGCGTTCCAGAAGCTTACGTCACTGCCTGGCTTAAACTGAATCATGTGGCTGGCGTATTTCTTCATTGCCAAGCCACGTGGGTCTAAAACAATAATCTTAGTGCCATTTTTTGCAGCTTGCTTAAAAAAAGTTGCTGCAACAGGGTGGTTACTGGAGGGATTAGATCCTGTAATCACAACCACGTCTGCATGCTTCGCCTGCATGAATGATGCAGATACTGCACCAGACCCCAAACCTTCCAACAATGCCATTACTGAAGAAGCATGGCATAAACGAGTACAGTGATCTACGTTGTTACTACCAAAACCAGTACGCACTAACTTTTGGAACAAATAAGCTTCTTCGTTAGATCCTTTGGCACTGCCAAAACCCGCAAGGGCTTTTTTGCCTTGAGTATCACGAATTTTGACGAAGCCATTAGCGGCAAAGTCCAGAGCTTCTTCCCAGCTAGCTTCGCGAAAGTGCGTTAACGGTTTAGCAGGATCAAAGTCGTTATGAATGCCTTTACGTGCGCCTTCAATACGAATCAGTGGTTTAGTTAAACGATCACCGTGGTGAATGTAGTCAGAACCAAAACGGCCCTTCACACACAAGCGACTTTGGTTAGCTGGGCCGTCTCGGCCATCAACATAAACAATTCGCTCATCTTTAACATGATAGGTTAACTGGCAACCTACACCACAATATTGACATACGCTGTCTACTTTGCGATCAAAGTCTGCACTATCGTCTTTACCTTCCTCGCTAGTTACAGAAGACGGCATGAAGGCTCCCGTCGGGCATGCCTGAACACATTCACCACAGTTAACGCAGGTAGAGTCGCCCATAGGGTCGTCAAAGTCGAATACGACCTTAGAATCTGAACCACGGTTAGCCATACCAATCACGTCATTTACTTGAACTTCGCGGCAAGCAACAACACACAAGTTGCAATTAATGCAAGATTGTAGGTTTACACGCATCGCCTTACTGCTGTTGTCTGCACAAGGCTTTATAGTTTCATCAAAGCGAGCCTCAGTAGCATCCACGGCTAATAAATCGGCCATAGCCCAAAAATGTGAGCTCTTGTCTGGTGACTCTTCACGTTCCGGTTGGTCGGTGGCTAATAGCTCCAATACCATTTTACGCGAAACTTGGGCACGGTCTGAGGTGACACTGGAAACGACCATTCCTTGGGTAGGTAGACGCAAGCAAGAAGGCGCTAATACACGCTCACCTTCAATCTCTACCATACATACGCGGCAGTTGCCGTCTGCGCGATACCCAGGCTCTGGTTTGTAGCATAGGTGAGGTATAGTGTCACCCATACGCTTGGCAACTTGCCAAATGCTCTCACCTGCTTTCGCTGTTACTGTCTCACCATCGAGGGTGAAGTTGATAATATCTTGGCTCATGTTATGTCTCCCGCACTTGCTACGGGTGTTGCACTGGCAGCCAGATCGGTAGCGATCAAATTAGCGTCAAAATATTTAAATACAGTGGTGACTGGGTTAGCAGCCGCTTGGCCTAAGCCGCAGATTGAAGCGTCGCACATAGCCTGACCTAATTCGGCCATTAACACTTGATCCCAATCAGGGCGCTGCAGCAACTTCACCATTTTTTCTGTACCTACACGGCAAGGCGTACACTGGCCGCAGCTTTCGTCTTCAAAAAACTTCAATAAGTTCACCACGACATCACGCATGTTGTCATGGTCTGACAATACCATTACCGCGGCAGAACCAATGAAACAACCGTATGCCTGAAGGGTACCAAAATCGAGTGGAATGTCGGCCATGCCTGCTGGCAATATACCGCCTGACGCACCGCCTGGAAGGTAACCTTTAAAGGTGTGACCATCAGCCATGCCGCCACAGTACTCATCCATTAATTCCTGCATGGTAATACCCGCTGGTGCTAACTTAACACCAGGGTTGTTAACACGACCAGAAACAGAGAAGCTGCGCAAACCTTGTGAACCATTGCGGCCTTGGCTAGAGAACCAGTCAGCGCCCTTGTCCATTAAAGTACGGATCCAGTAAACAGTTTCAATGTTGTTAACTAAGGTAGGACGATTAAACAATCCGACCTGAGCCACAAAAGGTGGACGATGGCGAGGTAGGCCAGGCTTACCTTCTAAAGATTCAATCATGGCCGATTCTTCACCACAAATGTAAGCACCCGCAGCACGACGTAAATGAATTCCACCTGCTGGAGCTAGGCCTGCAGCTTCAACTTTAGCAATTTCTGTCTTCAAAATTACCAGTGCAGCTGGGTATTCATCCCGTAGGTAAATATAGGCGGCTTCAGCCTCTACAGCCCAAGCACTGATCAATGCACCTTCAATAAAACGATGAGGATCAGTTTCTAAATACAGGCGGTCTTTAAAAGTACCCGGTTCACCTTCGTCACCGTTAATGGCAAGGTAACGTGGCTTAGGCTCTTGGCGTACAAACTTCCACTTCATATGCGTTGGAAAACCTGCACCACCTAAACCTTTAAGGTTGGCATCGGCCAGCACTTTTTGAATATCTTCCCAGCTGTAATCTCCAGCTAGGCATTTGTTCAGCAAAGCGTAACCGCCATCTAATACATAGGCATCGTAGGCAATGTAGTCTGGAATGTCTGGGTGAAAATGTTCTGCCTTTATGGTGGCTAAAACTTTAGCAGCATCGGCGCGGTCTACATGGTGGTGACCCACTTCTGCAACCGGTGCAGTATCACAACGGCCCATACATGGAGCGCTAAGAATACGCACTTGAGTAGGGTCTGTACCGGCCTCCAGAGCAGACTTTAACTGCTGCCCACCCGCCAACTGACAGCTCAAGCTATCACATACGCGCACAGTTACTGCAGCAGGGGGTGACTCACCTTCTTTAACAATATCGAAATGCGCATAAAAAGAAGCACACTCATACACTTCAGCCATGGGGATATTCATCTCGTGGGCTAACGCGGCAAGGTGTGCTGCAGACAGATAAGCGTAACTATCTTGGATTAGGTGTAGGTATTCAATCAGCATGTCCCGCTTAATAGGTTGATCACCGATCAACTCACGTAATTGGGCTAACGTATCTAGGTGAACTTGGCGCCCACGAAGGTGGATACGAGATTTATTGCGCCCAGCGCCTGGGTGCAATCGCACCACATTGTCTTGGTTAGAATCAGCAGACATGTTGTTCTCTGTGTTTGACTTAAGTTCAAGGTTCTATGGGTGAATTTACTTCAAAAAATACACTGTTAACGCGCCATAGGATACCATCTTTAACCGAGCCAGTATCCCAGTGTTGGAGATTGCCGCATATCTGAAAACGACATCATGAGGACACTATAGTACCTGTGTGATACCTACCTAGTGGCCATGTTAGAACATGTTGCTGAAAGGGTCGCATTTACGGCGTGATGCGCACATATTGCTGAATCTATTGTCGGCAAAATACGGTATCCTAACGCCTCAAATATTTATCGAGTTATGCCACCGTGTCTTTTGCCGATTTACTGCTGGATCAAGAACTACTTCTCGCCCTTGCAGAACATGAGTTTACCCAGCCCACAGCCATTCAACAACAAGCTATTCCACCCCTTTTGGAAGGCTCCAATGTGTTGGCCTCGGCGCCTACTGGCACAGGTAAAACCCTAGCTTTTGTGTTGCCAGCATTACAACATATTTTAGACACACCAAGGCAAGAAGTGGGCACTCCAAAAGTACTTATTCTTAGCCCTACCCGCGAACTAGCTCGCCAAACCTATGATCAAATTGAGCAACTAGTTGCCCATAATCATTTAACGAGCTGCCTTATTGTTGGCGGCGTACCCTTTGGTATGCAAAAAGCCATGGTGGCCGAAACCATCGACGTGCTTGTGGCTACCCCTGGCCGTTTGTTAGAAATCGAAGAGCACATGGCGCTCGATTTATCCCTAGTGACTGTATTTGTGATCGACGAAGCAGACCGCATGTTAGATTTGGGCTTTATTCAGGCCATCCATCAAATTTCAGATATGCTGCCTCTTGAACGTCAAACATCTATGTTCTCTGCCACTTTAGAAGGCGATAAGGTGCAAGCTTTTGCTCACGATCTGCTTTCAGATAACGCCGTGCAAGTGGCTGTAGAAGCACCACGTCACGTGGCTAAAAAAATCACTCAATCTGTTTACCAAGCAGACAATGAACAACATAAAGAACACCTGCTTAAAGCCTTATTGCGCCTGCATGAAGTGAAGCAAGCCATTGTTTTTGTGAACAGTAAAAAGCAAGTAGACACTTGGCTTAAAGTGATCCGTACCCTAGGCATTCAGTGCACAGGATTACACGGCGATCTGCGCCAAAGTGATCGCAACCAGCAAATTAAAGACATGCGTCGTGGCCGTACCAAAGTAATGGTCGCTACTGACGTTATGGCTCGTGGTGTTGACCTACCCGGCCTAACCCACGTTATTAACGTACACATGCCAGAAAAAGCAGACAGTTATGTTCACCGTGCAGGCCGAACGGGTCGTGATGGCGCAGATGGTAGTGTGTGGTCTATTGTAGACGCAATGGATTGGCCAAACTTAGGCCGTATTGAACGTTACATTGGCAACAGCATTAGCCGTGAAATATTCCCAGGGTTCTCACCCAAGAAAGAAGAACCTGCGGTATTGAAAAAGGTGAAAGCGAAAAAACCAAAAGTGTCTAAATCAGATAAAGCTAAAGCTGACAAAGCCAAAGCCAAGAAAGCCAAAAAGTCTAAAAAATAATTAAACCCTTTACCTACCTAGCATTGTATTAAAGCTATCTACAGGTGGGTCGGTTATTTATTACTCCAGAAAGGGATTAAGTGGCTAGGCGGTATTAACTGGTGTTTTGCCTATTTGTTGATGGAAAAATCAATTATTCGAGATTGTGAAGCCGCTTCTTGGGCGGCCATTCCCATTTGTACAGCTATTAAACCATCTTTTAGCGTCACTTCAGGCTGTTGGTTTCCCAGCACCACTTGCTGGAACTTTTGGTGCTGGTAGTAAGTAGAGCCGTTATGATCGCCAGCTTGCAGAAGTTGAGTGTCTACTGGTATATCAAGAATTTTTGGGCCTTTGGGTTCTCTTGGGCTAACAATTACCCTGGGGGTTGGGGCTGGGCCGAGATGTGTTGGCCAAAAGCGACTTGGGCCTGGCACAAAACACTCCACCTTGCACTCAGTTCCAACTGCTGAAATTTCTTCTTGATAGGTTGACCCTTCTGCAAACATACAAAGCTCTAGCATAGCTCGTGAGCCCGATTCAAAGTCAACGATGACATAACCATTGTCCCAAATATCAGGGGTACGCCCATTATACGTTTCTTCTAAATGATTATTAGTTTGTCCAGCAGATGCCATAATCCTTAAAGGCTCAGATTTCATTATGAGGCGCATTAGATCAAAAAAATGACAACATTTTTCAACAAATGTACCCCCAGAATTTTCGTTGAACCTGTTCCAGTCATTCACCTTTTCTAAAAACGGAAACCGATGTTCCTTAATGGTCAGCAGCTTTACACCGCCTGATAAAGCATTAGCTTCGCTGATCAGCTTGGCAACAGGGGGCATGTAGCGATATTCCATGGCCACCCAAATGGGCTTAGGGTAGTTTTCGGTGAGCTCTTTTATAAGCGTGGCATCATCTGGGTTAGTTATTAAAGGTTTTTCTACCAATATAGGCAGTGGGTTAAGTGAGGCGATCAGCTTTAATTGCCGGGCATGCAAAAAGTTTGGGCTCACAATCACTAAACAGTCTAGATCTTTTCGCCCTAGCAATGCGTCTATGGAGGGCTCAAATTCAGCTTCTGGTGCCAGTTGTTTGGCGGCGGCTCTCATGTCCTGATCGGGTTCAAAAATTGCTGCGATACGGGTGTACTCAAGGAGTTTAATATTCTTGATGTGTTCTTGGCCCATCATGCCGCATCCGATCATGCCATAGTTTAAAACTGTCACAAAAAACCCCTATTATTGAGCACTTTAATTATTTGATACGCGCGACATAACGCGCAACTTCTGGGTTAAACCATGTGAGTGAATATTCAGCAAGCATATTGGTTTGATCATAGCTTTTACGCTCTATATATCCCCATATTTTATGCTCATTATTTAAGCTGCTAGCGCTTGTTTTTTGGGCAAATGTAATAGGCGTCCAGTCTGGAATCTTATTGACGCTCACTTGATCTTCTACACCGGTGATCCAAAATTTAAGATTTTCACGATAAAACAAATATAACGAGTCGGACAAATCTTCCACACTCACGTTTCTATTTTTAGGTGCATCGATCCATATCTCCTCAATCGCACTATTAATCGAGTTTAAGCGTCTTAATCTTCTTATTCTGAAGCCGTCGGCAGCAGTTCCAAATTGAGGACCTAATGCTGGGAAATATTCAGCTTTGTTCAACCTTTCAACGGATAAAACTTGAGCCGTTGGCAGCCCTCCTCCTTTGAGTAACTCCAATCGGAAAAAGCTGTATATGGTGTCAATATTTTGAGACTGTTTAGGTTTGCGAACATAATTACCAGAGCCTTGCACACGCTCCAAAAGGCCTTTTTGTGTCAGTTCCAACAATGCCTTACGCAAGGTGCCAACGGCCACCCCAAGCTCATCTGCCATCAAACGTTCAGATGCCAAACGTGATCCGTCGGCCAATATGCCGGCTTGAATTTCACGCGCCAACATTTCGCTGATTTCGACATGGAGTGGTAAACGATTTTTTGATAATGCGGTTTTCATATAATGTGTAATTTTCTTGTTAATTGATACACTATTGATATATTGATACACAATTGTTACAGTAATTGAAATAGCTTAATTAATCAATGGAAGAAATCTAACTTGTCTATCGTCCCAATAAGATCACAAGACACTAATGGCGCAGAAATCGCATGGTTTGCACCTTTGTGTTCGGATGACTACCAGCATCTGGGAGTACCTGAAGGCGAGTTGCGCTCTTCATGGGAAAACACGTCAAACATTATCCAAACGGCAGACAAGCTTGGTTATCGAAATATTTTATGCCCTTCTTCTTATCAAGTGGGGCAAGACACGCTTACATTTGTGGCAGGTAATGCCCCTCTAACTGAAAGTATTAACATGCTAGCCGCTGTAAGGTGCGGTGAAATGCACCCTATTATGCTTGCGCGCACCATTGCCACACTTGACCACATGATGAAAGGGCGCTTAACCGTTAATATTATTTCTTCAGATTTCCCAGGCCAAAAAGAAGACAGTGCCTATCGTTATCAACGCTCTCGCGAGGTTGTTGAAATTTTAAAACAAGCCTGGACTCAGGATGAAATTAACATTCAAGGTCAAATTTATAACTTTGAGAATGTGCCTACAGGGCCTGCAAAGCCTTACCAGCAAAACGGTGGTCCACTGCTATATTTTGGTGGTTACTCACCGTCTGCATTAGATTTATGCGGGGAGCATTGTGATGTCTATCTGATGTGGCCAGAAAAGCAAGACGCACTGGCAGATCGTATGAAAGCCGTTAATGAGTGTGCGCAAAAATATGGCCGTGTACTGGATTATGGGCTTCGCGTGCATATGATCGTTCGTGATACCGAAACCGAAGCAAAAGAGTACGCAAGAGAGTTAGTTTCCAAGCTAGATGACGAGCAGGGTAAACTCATTCGTGAAAGGGCCTTAGATGCCACTTCTTTAGGAGTTTCGCACCAAACAAAAAATCGTGAGCTAGCTGATTTGGAAGGTTATATAGAGCCCCATTTGTGGACAGGCGTTGGTCGTGCGCGTTCGGGCTGCGGTGCTGCATTGGTTGGCTCTGCAGATCAGATTTTAACCCAGATTGAAAAGTACAAAAAAGTGGGTATTCGAGCTTTTATATTCTCAGGTTATCCGCACCTTCAAGAATGTGAAATATTTGGTGAAAAAGTTCTTCCACACCTTGAAACATGTTCATTACCCCAGCTGCAAGGCCGGGTTCCATCATCTACACCACATACACCGCTAGGCATAGGAGAAAGACGTTAATGCAACGCATAGCACTCTCAAAGGATTTAGAATTAAGTCAAATTATATATGGCATGTGGCGTTTGGGGGATGATCAAGACACCTCCACTGCCGCTGTGCAAGCCAAGATAGAAGCGTGTTTAGAACAAGGGATAACATCACTGGATCAAGCAGACATTTATGGTGGCTATGCTGCTGAAGCTATACTTGGAAAGTGTTTTTCTGCTGCTTCACACTTACGAGATAAGGTGGAGATAATTACAAAGTGCGACATCGTAGCGCCAGCGGGTCGCTATGAAAGTGCCCGCGTGAAATATTATGATACCTCTGCTGCACATATCAATTATTCAGTTGAATGTTCTTTAACCGAAATGCACATAGAGCATATTGACTGCTTGTTAGTTCACCGTCCCGACCCTTTAATGGACCATGAAGAAACTGGACGCGCATTAGATGAACTGGTGACATCGGGCAAAGTGGGATCTGTTGGTGTTTCCAACTTTAAACCTCATGATTGGACCCTGCTGCAATCGGCTATGAGCAACAAACTGGTCACTAACCAAATTGAGCTTAGTGTGTTGGAAACTAGCGCTTTAACTAATGGCGATCTTGCCTTTCTGCAAGAACGTAAAATTAAACCTATGGCTTGGTCCCCTCTTGGTGGAGGGTCATTGTTTAGTGATAACGACGAAAAAAGTAAGGCCATTCTTACCTGCTTATCTCGCATTGCCAATGAACAAAACACCACTGCAGATGCAGTAGCCATTGCATGGCTATTAAAGCATCCATGCAACATTTTACCGGTGATGGGCACCAACAACCTTAGCCGTATTA
>Ga0115007_10000179_pt1 | contig 40700 bp, 34 predicted proteins | sample ArcOceMetagenome_2_FD_87166 | JGI IMG/M metagenome (GOLD analysis project Ga0115007, IMG submission 87166) | Marine eukaryotic phytoplankton communities from Arctic Ocean - Arctic Ocean ARC135M Metagenome | ecosystem: Environmental > Aquatic > Marine > Oceanic | place: Arctic Ocean | collected...
CTGACCAATTTTTTGGCAAATGATCACCAAAATTTTGGTGAAATCTCGGACCAAAATTTTGGTCCGGACTATGGGATTCATACTTTTGTCTATATATACGGGGTGACCACAACAAAAACAAATGTTGTTTAGTTTTGCATCGGTCGCTTGTATTTTATTCGGTACAAATTGTCTGGACACCCAGGAGTCTGTCCTGGAATCTGGAGTTGGATTTGAAACCGCCTATATGAATGATTTTGACAACATGGTTCTGTCTGCTTCGTCGAGTGACGGTGATATTCTTATTCTTTCGCATGGCAAGCCCTTTCAATACAAAAACTTGCCAACTATTCTAATTGGTGACGAGACCCTTGGTCGCTATTTGGATGTGAAAGCTGGCTCTTCAGTGGCTTTGGAGCTGAAGTCTGGTCGTACTGATTTTAATGTGTACGATATTCCAGAGTCTTGGTCCGAGGGGGATACGCCCCCTTGGTCTGTATTGGAACCCAAGATATTCTTGCAACCCTCTGGCGTTCATCCAGATCTTGGATTGGAATATGCATTAGATGTATATTCCAAAGCAGTTCAAGTGACGCTGGTGTTTCGGAATGCGTCTAAAGCAAAGCAACTGTCAAACTGGCTGCATGAATTATCCTCTGAATTTCCAAAAATTGTTTATAAATGTTGGGATTTGGTGGAGTCTGATTTTCATGACCATGTGAATACAATGCCCGGACTGTCTTTGTCTTCAAAGGCGCATGGTAAAGAATTGATTTCTCTTCGTCCTCCTCTTACAAAAGAATCCATTCGATTTTTCTTGGAGGGGAATCAATACAAGTTAAAGGTATTTAGGGACGAACTATAAATAAATGTATGTTTCTAAAACTATCTATATTTTTCGTTTTATGTTCGCTATGCCAAGCCTCTCTTTCTATTTTGGATCGTATTCGTGAGTCTGTTCACGATCATTCTCATATTCAGAATATAACGTCTTTGTGTGAGGTAATTCGCGAGCGTTTATTGAAACATGGTGTTGTGATGTCTTCCGTTTCTGGTTGCGAGTCCGAGTCTGTGGATTCTGAGTATGGGTCAACGTTGACCGAGGTATATTCGAATTTCGCGCGTATTGATCCAAAATTTTTGCGTAATAAGGAGTATGATGTAGTGGAAGAGCGTTATAACGTGTCAATGCGGTGTGCCCTTGATATGTTTTTTTCATTCGGTGTGGATAAATGGGCCATAAAAAACGTGCCCGAATTGTCGTTTGAGTTTTGTTATATTGATCCACATGTCCGTACGCGCTCCCCTGATTGCATTCCATTCAAGAATGACACGGTAACAACTGGAGATTTTTCGCTAGAAACTACGGAACCGTGCGAATATTCCCTAGAACTATTGAATACAAAGCACTTATTAGTGGAAGAAGAGCATATTTTACAACGCAATTTGCCCGTATTATTGCCTATGGATATCGCGAAGATTTGGCGTTATCAGATGCCTGAAAAGCTTATGGCGTCGGCGCATGTAATCGAGCTAAAGTTTCCATGAGTTCATTCCTTTTGACAGTGACTAATCTGGTCATATTGGTGTAATGTTCTCTTCTTTGTTCGACTATATCCCTGGCTTCTGCGTAGTTGTGTAGGTCATGCATGATATGCATTTCTAGATGTCTGTGTTGTCTAAAAACCAGGTCTAAAAGCGTTTTGTTGCATTGTTTGAGGTCTTGTTTAATATGGTGTGTCCACGTGTCGGCTACTTGTGCCATCATTTTGATTTCGTTTGAGTATGCGTCCATGAGCATGACTGGCATTCTGTGTGAGATGGCTGCACATTTTTTAATGGCATGTATATGATGTGAAGATTTTAGTTTTGTATTTCTGAGTATGGTCATGAGTTTTCTTTTTTTATAATAGAGTTTGTCATCGTCTTGATCCGCTTCTGCGCCTGCTTGGTGTGCTCCAATGTATGTATCAATGTATGGCTCGAAGATTGTTTTATTCTCGGCGGCCCATCCAAAATTAGTGACTATGCAGTGCTGTACATGTTGTTCTAGTGGTGCTCTTTCCCAATAGACAACGACATGTGGAATGCATATTCCGTATTGGTCGTGCGTCTCGTCGATTTGCGCATATCCCACGAACATTTGCAAAAATAAAAAAATGATGGATAGCATGTCATTACTAAAACGAATTATATATATACGTGTTTTAGTCATAAAAATGAAATGGTTTCTTTTGTTATTGTTTTCTGCAGTCTCTGGCCAGACGTCACGTTATGTGAAGGAGTGTCTGAGTAGCGCAAATCCATATACTAGTTTTAATACAATGGAGAATTTGATGGAATCGGTGGATGTGTGTTTGGCGCGCGTGTATGTGACATTTCCCTCCGAGTATCGCGAGGCATTCGAGGGTAGAGTGAGTCAATGTATTGAAAAGATCCGCGAAACAGATCGTTCCAAACCCGAATACCATGCTCTTGAAAAGTTGATTTCTCAGATTACTTCGAATACTGGCGAGTCTATCATCGAGACGCAGCACGTGATCTCTCAATTGGAGGTCTGTACCAATGCACTGAAAATGATTACGAATATCGACGTGTACGAAGAGTCTCGATTCGACGACGTTGCGGAGCATTTCGTGCATAATTTGGTGGATACGGATGCGTGTGTTCAGATGTCGATTCGACATATCGACGAGCATGTGGACCATGTGGATGCAAAATTGAAGGAATATAAGCTCAAATATGCGGAATGGTTAGAAATGACAAAATATCGCCAAGAATCCGCCGAATTGTGTCATGAATTGTTGTCGGTTCTTATTGAGAAAGTTCAGCGTCATATTTTGCGCGAAGGGAACTCCTAAATTGTTCAATGGCAGCGTCCCATTGATTTTCTGCTTGCATTCTTTGCTCTCTGAGTTGTTCTAGACTGCCGGCATCCGATTTCAACGTTTCTATTTGTTGAATGAAATTGTCTATGGTTTTTTTAGAGTTTTTGACCCATGTGGATGTTTTTCTGGTATTGTTTAGGAAGGCCCCGACTTTGAAAAAAATGTGGTCGATCGTGGCGTGTCTTAGATGTGGCAATTCGACTTGATGTATGACGGAATGTAGAGTAAAATAAAGTTTAACGATCTGCTGCTGAATATCTCTTAAATCTCTTTTTGAATCCATATCTTGATTGGCGATTCTGGTCTCTTCCTTATCATATAGAGCCACCGCATTGATTATATTTGCCGCCCGTTCTTTGAACGAAGCCACTATATATTCTTTCGGAACTGTAACGGCATCATTAGAATATAGAAAACAATTGTATACATTCTCTATGATTTCATCTGGGTTATCTTCGGGCATAATATGTATCGTAGTACAATGGTCTATTTTATTTGGGGCGGATAGTGTATTATAGAGGCATAAAATAAATATAAATTGGGATAACATATAATTGAAATGGGACCTATATAAGTAGGACTTTCTGATTGTTAAGATGACCCAGCACTTATTTCACATTTTGGGTATTCTATTTTTATTTGGGACTGTTGTAGCACAAAACGAAAATTCAGTGACTGTTGGGACTCCTACTTACACAGTGCCCCAATACAAGTATGCAAATGGTACATATAACGGGACGCCCATTACGGGCGATATTATTCATGAGAACGCAGTGGGATTTGGTTCGAATCTTGGAAAGTTGGCTGAAACTCAAAAGATTGTAACGCGCGAAATTGCCAACGGACTTCGAGCTAGTTTTCCTCGAATTCGACAATTAGCTACTGCCTTTGCCGACGAAGAAGGATATGTACGCAATGGGTTAGTATTTTGCGGTGCAGAATTTGAAGAAGATGAAAATGGCGCCAAGACTACAACCGAATTTGAGGCTTGGCCAGTGCCCGACTTATTTCATCCTGATAAAACCCAGTCTCTATCTTACCACGATGGATTTTCAAAACATGACGATAGCATAACCGAACGTTGTGGACGTAATAATTGTCGAGAAGGTTCTATAGTGTCTACTCTCGCGCGTTTTATCCGCGCGCATGGCTATCATGTCAGGCATGACGATATATGTAAGGCCGTAGCAACAACGGCTCCGGTTTTATCTGCAAGAACTTGCAATCTTCAAATCCAACCGGCAGCTCGAAAGGCATGGACATGTCCATCGAGCGCCGCTGAAAACTCTAATGATTGGTGGCAAGTGAATAAACAATGTTATGGATTTGATAAAACCGATTGTGATGCCGCCGATCTTCCTAAATGCGCATATGATGATATCGAACAATTTTGCCGGGCCAGTGATACATTCATGTTTAGTGCTGAAGCTGGATGTGACTCAGTGTCGGAAGTTGCGGAGGCGGAGGCAATACCATTGGGTCAGTATGTGAATGAAATTTGGCGTGTTCTTGGGTTTTCAGTGAATGACCATGCCGCATTAACGACAGACAAATCTTATGTAACTGGTTCACCGCCGAGCGAATGCACAACTTTACGCGCTTTGATTAATGCCCTTAACGGCAATGCTCAGATTAACGCATTCCGAGATTTGGGCGTAGAAGAGGCGGCGGCACACTGGCGTGAAGAATTGAAAGGTGTGCGATCCTATTTGACAGCTCTCTCCAATTTGCTGACATCCTTTTACCCAATATCTTTGAATATGTTTCCGTTCATTGAAAATGAAGAGATCGAAGGATGTGCTATGGGCGAAGTCGAACATTTGGCCCAAGTAGAGTCTGGTACTGATGAAGAACCTTTATGTGAAACGAATAAACGTCAAACGATGGAGTCTTTAAATCGAATCAGCGAAGCCGGTCAGTCGATGTCAAGATCCCGTTGCTTTTGTCGTAATGGTAAACTTGATGGCGAATATGGCAAAGATACAGGTGTTTACGACGAGCACGAATTTGATCAGATCTATTTGGAATCGGATATAGATGGTGGTGCGCTTCCGACCCGTGCTGAATGTGAAGCAAAGTATGCTGATAACCTACCTTCTGTATATACATACTGCGCAAATATGCAGAATTGGGGAGATAATCTCATGTGGAAAAAGACGTTGCGCGCCCTTCGTCCACGCAAAGAGCGCATCCATTCGCGTAAATCTGGATTGACTGACGATGAAGTCGATGAAATGAAAAATACAATTATAACTAATTTGGAGAACACATTACCTACAAATGAAAATACATGTGGTCGGGTGGTGAATGCGGATTCCGAGGGTGGAGACAAAGTAAAATTTTCAAACAAAGGTGGAAATTGCATTCCTTTTGAGAAATTGCACGATGTGATTTATCGTATTGAGTTCGAGACATCAAGAGCCGAGACGGGTAAATCAAAAATATCGAAAGATCCTGCTTGGCTTGGCCTCGTCGGAAACGCCGGCAAAACAGCAGAGAAATATGGTGATTATTTTTGCAACCAAGACCATTCTCATTCAAATACAAAGTTTTCTTTTCGGCAAATGGCTTATCTTTGGGATCATGTCCAGGGGGGCAGTTCTGATGATCGGGCCATTTCTTCGAATTCAGTTTCAGACAAATTTCGCCCACAAGAAGCGCATTTATTCCCGACGGATTATTTGACTTATGAAACAACCATCGGGTCATTTCCAAAGCGCTCGCGTTACGAACTGGGCAATAGAGATTTTTGTTTTGTAGATTGGATCGGCGATTTCAGTGGAGCATCCGAACGGTTATCTGGTTCTGGCGAAGCTTATGAAAACCCCTATAATCTCTACGGGCGCGAAATAGATGAAGCCACGTGGAATACAGCCATTGCAATTGCATCGAAGAAAAAGGTAAAAATAGATAACCTTGAGCTATGGGATGTTTTGGAAGAACAATTGACATATGTTGAAGCGGGTAATTTATTGGACGCGATAGGAAGAGCGGCCACAAGACATTTCATGCGAGTAACGTCTACGGATTCTGACGATTCTGAATTTGGAGATTATGCAGACTTGACTAATTTTAGAAGGCGGTTAAAACACACCGGTTATTACAATTAAAATAAAATGAACTACATTTACATTTTTCTAAATTATACACTATATAAGAACCGTACTATAGAGCAATTATAAACATGAAGTATGTGTCTATTATTATTGCACTAGTATTTTTATTTACAGCGTCGCATGTAAACGCGACAAAGCCAAAGGGCTTGAAATCACAAGATGCTACAGATATTGCCCCAAATCCGGAACACAAAACACAGTACACAAAACAAGGTATGGAAGAACATATCTCTTTCTCGGCCTATGCAGATGGCCAGAAAGCCACGCGTAAATTTGTCCGTAAAATGCTCGTCGATGGTCTCCGTGAATCGTTTTCGACTTGGAAAAAAGGATTTACACAGTTTTCGGATGACGAAGGGTTTGTAAGACAGGGCATTGTGTTCTGTGGTTCCGACGACCATGATAATGTATTCCCAACCGGTTTCTCTACCAGTACCGGTTCATTGGTTGAAGCGGATGGCTTTGGTCAAGATTTTGACGAAACAGAAGCATGTTCCAAAGAAAAGTGTGTCGGAGAACAGTGTCATATGGTGGATCTCTGCACAGAAGGTTCTGTTGTAGCTACACTCGCCAGAACAATTCGTGCCATGGGTCTTAACATTCACCATCAAGATGTATGTGATGCAGTCATTTTTGATCCGACCACCGAATTCCCAAAGATATTTACCACAACATTGGAGCGATATGGTACGCAACGCCTTGAGGGTGGATCTTTCAACTATAACGGTGTCGAAAAACAACGCTTCGAATACGCTTGTGCACCCAAATCGACTTCGGACGACCCCGGTGCGCGTGGAGCTCACTTTATTCGCATGCAAGACAATTGCTTCGGTTCGGCGAAAGGTAAATGTACACAATCGCCGTTGTGTACATTTTTCGAACGCGAAAACACGTGTTACGCCAAAGAATCCGGCCAAGTACCAACTGATGACGATTTCGATCAGACCTGTGTCAATGATGACAATCCAGATCCATGGAACACCATTTCCGAAGATACTTCCAAAAATGCCGTACGCAGAGCGACGTCTTATGGATTGACTGCCCTTTCTGTGGAATCCACCGACTATGCATATGTTACGGGTTGTCAGCAGCTCGAAACAGAACAACGCGAAAATAAATACGCTGGCGACTACAACGCTTCCACGGGAAACTACGTTGGAGAAACGAGAACGGTCAGTAAATGTGCCAATTTACGTTCTCTTTTCTTGGCATTGAACGGTAACACTCAGATCAATGCTTTCAGAGATTTGGGTATGGAAGAAGCCTCCGAACATTGGGGCAAAAAGGTCTCTGAGATCAAGGCCTACTTGGTTGATTTCTCATACCAATTGAGCAATTTCAGACCCATTTCTCTGGAAATTTTCCCGTTCATTGAGAACGAAGCCATTGAAGGATGTCCTATGGGCACGACCGGGTATGAAGAGGATACAACGGGCGATGAAGAAGAACCTTTTTGTTACAAAAAATCACTTGACTTTGAACAAGTGTTGAGAATGGACAAAACCGGTCAATCTTTTTCGCGCACCCATTGCTTTTGCAGAAACGGCCAATTGGACGATTACGAATATGACAAGGTGGAGAGAGACGACCTATATCTGTTGACGGAACTCTCCAAGAAGGATCAGAGATGCAATAAAATGGGCATCACTATGCCTATTTCAGCCTATGAATATTGCAAAGAGATCGATGCTATGGGAGATACGCCTTACTGGAAAAACACTCTCGAATCGTTGAGACCCGCCGCCACCGAATCGCGTACCAAAATATACTCTCATGTTTCTGAGACTGTCTTGGATCGCCGCGCTGCCGTCAGAGCAGCTCTCGAAAAGACTTTGCCAGCAAAACTAGACAATTCGTGTGGACGTATTGTCAACGCCGATTCTGAAACATCGTTGGACGCCTCCAAACTCATGCGTTCAAACAAAGGTGGTAACTGTATGCCTTTCAGCAAACTCAACGAAGTTCTTTTCAGACTCGAGTTTGAGACAGGTATTAAAGATATGGGCGAATATGCCTCTGAAACGAAAAACGGAGATGGTTCATCCGCGATGATGACCGATTTCTATCCACTCGGCGAAACTGGCAAAGAATACAGCGTGCGATTTATAAAGCCCGCCGCAAACCCAGACATTGTAAAATTTCACGATTTCTTCTGTAAATCAGCTTCTTTTGCAGAAAAATCCTATTCATTCAGACAATTGGCTTACAGATGGGACCGGGCGCAAAGTGGAGAAGTAGTGGTTCCTGAAGTGGGCTCTGACAAAGCTGTCATCTGGTACAATAAATACGATGACGTGCTTGACGGTAACGATAAACGCTACACTACTAGATATATCGTCAATGGTACCGCACTCAGTTCCGATGCAGATACCAACCAAAGGGCATACGCCGAATTTTGCCATCCGGACTGGATCACGCAAATTGGAGGAGACATCGGTCGCGAAGATAGTTCGGGATATAGATGGGCCAATCCTTACCCATTGCTTAGTTTGGAAATCAACGAGGCTGTTTTCAACACAAAATTGGCCAAAGCCGCCAAAACTATTGTCAAAGTGCAGCAAAACGATCTGTGGAGTTTCATTGAAGAACAATTAACGGAAAACAAAGAAGGTAATATCATAGAACAATTGGGAAATCGCGCGGGTAAACATTTTATGAAGATTTGGCTCGACGAGAACACAGAATAAATGAGATATTAATTCAAGTAATGTAAAAAATAAATCATCTCATTTCATATAATTGAACTAAAAAAAAAACGTATATAAAGACCAAGATGTTCAACATAGATAATGTTGAGAATTACCATAGGAATCTTAGCAATACTATTTACACTCAGCGAGGGACGATTTTTTGGGTCTCACACTAAAAACAACTTACAAAGCCAGGATGCTAGTGATATCGCGCCAGTCGCGGAATTTACTCAGCATGAGTACAAGGGCTATATTTACCACGAAGGGGACGAATATCACGACAATAAGGACGGTGCCATTTCAGGTGCTCAAATGATTATTCGTAAAAAGATTGCCGCCTCGCTTCGTACACACTTTGGAAAACTTCAAAGTGTTCTCACAGCCTTTGCCGATGACGATGGATTCGTTCGTGAAGGTATTGTATTTTGCGGTGCCGGCCGTGACGAAAGCGGCGCACTTCTGGAAGAGCCAACCATGCCAGACAATTTCCACAATGAAGGCGCCAGATTGATTGAATACGACGGGTGGGGCGTTATCGAAGACACAAACGCCGCAGACCTATACAATAAGGCTCAGTGTGGAAAAAACAACTGTAATGAAGGTTCTGCAGTAGCCTCCATTGCAAACGAAATTCGCGCGTCTGGTTACCAGATCCATCACAAAGATATCTGTGAAGCCAAAGCCACCACAGTGTCACTCAGTTCGCGTTCCGCCAACATGAAACCATACGCAGAATCAAAAGCCATTGTATGCGCAAACCCATATTGGTATGAACGCCTACAAGATTGCATCGGTATTGCCACGGATGACGCAGGGGATGGTGAGATCAACTGTGGTTCAAAGTGTACCATTCGTAAAAGTCACGCCGGCACAGATGCTGACGGAGATGTCATCGTCATTGACGATGCCGAATACGAAGACAAAATGTGTTGGGTCGATTTCGATGCCATTCCGGCCGCCGCCGGATGCGCCAGACCAGGGGACACCGGCGCGTCAGAGAAAGTAAACGCAAAATCGCCAGAAAATATCCAAGCTGAAACATCCGTTAATGGGATCCGTCGCGCCATGAGATACAGTTTGAATGCGGAAGTTTCCGTACAAACAACGGACTATGCATACTTTACAGGATGCCAAACGGACGCATGTCTTTCACTCAGACAGCTCTTTGCCGCCCTTAACGGAAATGCACAGATCAGTGCCTTTAGGGATCTGGGTATGGAAGAAGCCGCCGCTTATTGGAGAGACCAAATTGCAAGTATCAAAACATATCTGCAATCTTTGGCCGATACATTTACCGATTTTAGAGAGGTTTCACTCGACATTTTCCCATACATCGAAAACGAAGAAATTGTAGGATGTCCTATGGGAGAAATTGAACACGCTATGGGCGAAACAGGCACAGATACACAACCTTTGTGCTACGAAATCGCCAATACAAAACGCAAACTCAACGAACAGTCGAGAGATGGTCAATTTATTTCTAGAGGTGAATGCGCCTGCAGAAATGGCCAGCTGTCGGATGACGTTACAAATCTCACTGGGTACATAGATACCACGGAATTAAGCATTACCTCTGATGTCGAAGCCGATTACATCTACCTTTACTACACTATGCCCGAAGGCACAAAATGTAACGATTACCCAACCTCTGTATCAACATACTGTAAACAGACGGACTGGCACGGTGGGGATTGGGAAGAAACGCTTTTGGCACTGATCCCTAATGCCACGACCACACGTACAAAGATCTACCCGAGACACAGTGTTCACGGTATCGCAACAACACATGCTGAGAGAGAAGTTGAAATTGCAGAACGCCGACAAGCCATACAAGACGCACTTGTCGGTACATTGCCCGCCATTCTCGACACTTCTTGTGGACGTATCATCAATGCCGATTCCGGTGTCCTTTCCAATACGGCCGACTTGCTCGTATCGAACAAAGGTGGTAACTGTTTCCCATTCCCAAAAATGCACGAAATCATTTACAGACTCGAGTTTGAAACTTCCGAACAGGGCACAGGCACTTACACCAACGCGTTGGATGACGGTTCCCCAAGCGGTGAAAATGTAGATGAGCGTTTCTGTGCCGAAAAGGTAGCGGACACTGAACTCAGTTTCAGACAGCTCGCTTACAGATTCAAAAACAAGGACGACGGCGGAAACCAGCTCAAAAACGAAGATACATTCAGTGGAAGTTCAAATTTCGATACACATCTCGACTATCTTGTATACACAAACGAACAAACATACAACAATGGCACAGAAGATGGCGTTCTCGTTAACAGAACTTTCTGTGTCGTCAATTGGCTCAAAGAATTCGGTGTCAGAACACTCGAAGATTCGACTGGAGAAGAATTCCAAGATCCATTCGGTTTATTCGAAAAAGAAATTGCCGAAGCTGTATTCAATACAGAACTCGCACAATCCACAAAATCGAAAGTCGTCGTCGACAATATCCTCATTTGGAAAGCCATCAGAAAAGAACTGACCACAGCATCTGACAATAATATCTTGGACGATATCGCAGAAAGAGCAGCAGACCATTACCTGTATGTCGTTTCCACAGACGAAGATCTCATCGAACCATCAACATTCAGGGATGCAGAACTCGTTAAAGAGGAAGTGGCCATGTTCGCTGTTCAAACAGCTGAACTCGCCATTGAAATTAAGACAGAAGTTAACAACATGCCACAGACAGTTGTAGAAGTCCTACAACTCGCAGATGAAAAGGAAGCGACTTCGAAAGCCAATGAGCTCGTACAAAATTTGTTAGATTACGTCGCATCAATGACAAACGCCGGCCACTTCAGGCGCAGAGCACTTCACAGTTCAAGAAAACTCGCAGCAGGTGACAAAATTGGAGCCTTATCGGACCCAACCCTTGAAGACGACGGCAACTACACGTGTTCCGAACATCATGGATACTCATTCCCAGGTAATTGTGAACAACTCACCTACTACACATACACGGGTCAAGGATGCTTCGACAGCGACGTCGAGGTTCAAATCGGTAATGCGGCTCATTATAACAAATCAGCGTGTCTTGCACTAACAAACACTTGGAAAAATCAGTCTGCTTCTGGAGTTTGGCCCATTGATGATCTTAGTGACAGACAACATCGCGCATGGACAAACGTCGTTCCGACAAATGAAGACACAACGCCGCAGAGATACCAATGGAAAGCTTCCGCTGGTACAATCCCCGATATCACATGGTTTATATCAGTCGATGGTAAACTGATTGAAAATTCAGGTTATGGCGTCACGGCTGCCGACCGCAGACGGTATAGAGATCCGTCTAATTGGGAACTTGAGAAATGGGACGAGGTGGCGGCGGATTGGACTCTAAACCAGGCGGCAGTCGGATTTGCTGAATGTGACAACAATGGACTCGATGGTGTTTCCAAATACGGAGCTGTTGGTGGTGCCGATTCGTGCTATATCGGCTCGGGTACATACAAACCTGGTTGTATTTTTGTGCCGATTACTCCTACTGCCGGTCGTGAGGGCACATGTGTCGATTGTGTGAAAAAGAATGGAGGATACCATTACACCGGTGGTAACTCTTTCCAATCCGCCGCCGATGCAAAATGTGTAAAGACAGGAACTTGTTCCGAAGCCGCCTCTTTAACAGCCGGTGGATCTGGTCAATGTCCAGACACTGGTAAATGTGACGATTGCTTTGGCGCCACCGATATGGCAATGGACGACGAACTGTCAACAGCCGACAACTGGGCCGCTGGCATTCTGGTCATGGCTAGTCTAAAAGATGCCGTCAAATCTAACACGGATCAGTGTAGTACAGACCATGGAGCTCTTGCAAATTTTGCTTGTGATGCAAATAACGCCAATAACTACGATATTAGAGTTCAAGGCTATAAGGCCGTCTACGCAGACGGTGACTTACCGGCAGACGTCGTGGTGACATTCCCAACGAGAACCAATTTTACAGATAACATCGTTAGTTACATTGTTGATGAAACCGTCGAAGCATTGAACGCGTGGAAAGCTGATATCCAAATATCTCGGGAAACGATCAAACAATATGCAAACAACAGAGCACATGCTCACCACGAAAACGAGACCAAAACCAAAGAAGACATTCAAGCCCAGATTTCAATACTGTTTCACGACGGACTCGGAATACAAAATAAATTGAAAGAATCTTTCACGATCTTGAAAGAATATCAACAAAATTATGATTCCAATGAAGACTTCTGGGGAGATGCCACACTTGTTCAATGGCCGGATACATCTACGTATCTTACAGAGACAGGACAAACTGGCACTTTGGCCAGCAAACAATCGGACGGAGAGGATGTTTCCCTACCCGTCGAGAGTCAAGATTTTTCTTTGGCACTTTTCCCCACTGCAGACGAACTTAAAGTACAATGCCAATCTAAAATTGCAGACTTGTACTATGATGATGTCACTAAGACATACACAGATTTCGAAGAGGAACACGCCGCCATGACAACTAACGCTGAAACCGGAACCGGTGATGCAACACTGCAAGAACTGTTTGAAAACCAACGGGACGCCTTTCAAGCTGTCATTGATGCCTGCAACGACCAGGCCATTGCAGCAAAATACGGTGTGGACGATGCTCATGAAGTAAACGGACAAAAAAGAACACAGACATACATCGACACCATTGACGCCGCGTGCAAAGACGAATTCCCATTTGGTTCAGCCATCCCTTGCTATAGACAAAGGTATGAATCTCGACAACAACATACAAATAACGAAGATTTTATGACAACCCTTGGATTGGGGCAGACCGGCGCCCTCGATAATATTAAAACCCGTACCGGGCAGATCTCTACAACAACAGCAGCAGCGGGGAATTCTTACATCACCACTCGCAACCAAGTTGCATCCAATGTCATCACTGAATTTAGAACATTATCAGCTTTCGCTGACGGTGACAACGACAATGGCCTCACTATATCTGAAGTGGCGGCCAAAAATGCAGATCTAGTATGGTCGGCGGCTTCATCCGCCGAAAAATTCGCATACAAACTCTCCACTGCCGCCGCCGCCAACAGAACAGCGTGTATAGCAATAAGAGCACAAGCTGCCGCAGTCATAAAGTCGGCAGGAGAAGCACTTTCTCCCACCGCCGTTACGATCTGCGACAATACATGCACGGTCTCGAACGTGCTGGAGTTCATCACAAGTAGGGCGGATCATGCGGATCTTGAAAATGTGGACAATGACCCGAATTTCGTAAACCTTGCGGCATTCCAAAAAATTGAGACGGATTTGCAAGCCATCCAAGTCCCCGACAATTGTTACGTGGCCGGACGGGTACAAATCGAGACGATGCTTACTGACACCGGGGCCACTGCGGGAGGAGTTAAAGATATTTCCATTCGTCCTGGCAGCTATGGTGGCAACCCGACCTACGAAGTCAATTGTTACGCCGGTTATACATTGACCAACGACGGTAAATGTGAACTAGATGATTGTACAGGAAACCAATACACTGTTCTAGCATCAGACGTGTACGATCCACACAATAGTGGTCTCGCTAACGTCAACGTTGCTGCCAGTGCGGCCGCCGGTGGAATTGCAGTTTGTAAGAATTGTCCAGCCGGAAAAAAAGGTGATGCCGCAAGTCTATTGTGTGAAGCGTGCCCTGCAAACTCATACAATCCTAACAGCAATGGCGATGGCTGTGTAGCCATCGGAGGAGGTTCGGTTGGTACGCCGCTGAACGGACAAACCGATGGGTTCACAGGTTCCGTAGGTTGCGACCTGGGAAAATACCAGACCACCACCTCGCCATACGATTCGATGCCGGTATGTATGCCTTGTGATCATACGAGTTTTTCAGCACTAACCGCAACAACTTCCTGTTCGCCAGTGCCGACTGGATATCAACGTGGGCAAGACGGCAAAAGTCAAGTTCAATGCCTGGCTGGCTTTTTCAGCCTGGGTTTGTCCAACCCATGTGCGTCTTGCCCACAAGGCAAAATTTCGTCTCAAGATGGCGCACATGAATGTACACAGTGCATCGCGGGAAAATATGCGAGCGGATTTGCCTCTGGTGCCGAGTCGAATAGAGGTGCTACCGAGTGTACGAGTGTTTCCAAAGGTTACTCTAGTAATGTCGCAGAATCAGAACGATATGAACAAAACGACGGCGGTCATATGACAAAATGTTCAGGTGCTCTATATTCCATGCACGCCGGTGAAACGGCATGTGCTACATGCCCCGCTGGGAAAATTGTCGCTTCCGATCTAGAGAACCCTAACATTCAAACATCATGTACGGATTGTGACGGCACGGAGAACATCCAATGCACAGATGGTATTAACAAGGTTGATTGTGGCACTACCGATCCAAACCATGCCGATGCAAACAACAGAAACACCCACTCCGTATACGGCGAATGGAACGACGATGGAGACGCAGCCACAGCATGTGCACCAAAATCATGCAGTTGTTCTACAGACGATATTAACGGCCTGGGTGTCGTACAGTATGTTGTCGATAACAACGGTGGTTGGAAAACACAAGCAATCACAGCACTTGGCAATGTCGCACTGGGAGATGTATGTCGTCTGGGCAACGGAGTTGCTCTAGGCGGGGGCGACGGTGACAACAATGCCGGCGCTAATAAAGCCCAGGTGGTTGGTTGTTCAGAGTGTGCGTCAGAGTATGGATATGATGTTCTGCTCAATTCAACCGGAAACAAAGTGCAAGGTACAAAGGCAGACGGCACCACATACGATGTTCATATATGTCAAAAATGTCCCCAAGGTGCAAATACAGCGGGTAGCGGACTTCATAAAACACAATGCACGTCTGAAACGTGTCCATCGGGTCAAGGATATCCCCAAACCGTTTTCGCCGACGCCGAGCCGCCGTATTCTTACTTACTCTCTGACACACAAGCAGCAGTTTGTCAATTTTGCAATGCGGGCGAATATTCAGACGTCAATTCATTTTCAGACTGTTTGACGATCCCTTCGGGATTTCAGTGTATTGAAGTGCATAATGCTGCCGGCAAAATCCTAACCCCCACAGATTTATCAGTTCCAAAAAATTCTGAACACGGTTGCTCGCAGATTGATATTTGCCCGGCCGGCGAATTCAGACACAATCACGATGCAACCGATAAGAGAAGTCGTTTCGGTCGCTGCAATCCCATTCCAGCAGGGTCTTATTGCTCGAAATTCTTCGCCGATGACGGCACCGTAGCTACCGGCGTGACAATAGGATGTGGTGAAATATCAGCATGTCCAGCGGGAGAATATTCATTTGGTAATGGAGCGGCTTGCGTCGCCATTCCAGCGGGTAAAAGGTGCAAATCCGCCCTGAAAATCGTAGAGGGATGTGATACCGCAGATTACGGGCGCGACGCCCTGAACTGTAATGCATTCAACAACACCGATGAGACGCAAAAGATCTTCAAGATTTACAGTCATGGTGATGCTGTGAATGTAGCAGCAGGGTTTGTGAACGGCACAGGCGGCCATCTTAGTTCAACATTTGATCTGAGTACCACTACTGAACCAGATATTGGATGTCAGGACGTCGAAGACTGCCCCGCTGGTGAATACTACAAGGTTGCAGTCGGCTTCCCTACACAATACAAAATGACATGTCAATCAATCCCCGCTGGACAGCGATGCTCATATAATAATGTTAATACAATAACCACCGGCGGAGGAGTGGCTGACGGTACCAATGATATCGATGTAGACAGTACTGGTTGCGAAGATGTAGAGGACTGCGCCGCCCTTCATTTCACAGACAGCCGGAAAAATATTTGTAATAAGTTCACAGTGTGTGGCGAAGGAAAAAGGGTCAAAACACTAGGAGTACAAGGAACGCAAACAATTGGAGGAACGCAAGCAACTGGAGCAGGTTCCAACTCTGAGTGTTCACAGTGTAAATTACCGGATGGCAACCTGGACCAGTATGTTGCCGCCGCCAACACCGACGATGACGTCGGATGGAATGGCGACGAAGATAATGGTTCTGTCTTCGGGAATGGGTGCCAAGATTGGACGCCTTGTACTCAAGGTCAATACCTTGCAGTCGACAAATTCGGAACGATTACCGCAGACAAAGGCGATTGCGTGAATTGTGACTATTCCGCCACTGTGACTGATCCAGTTACGTTCAGATATTTCTACATGAAATCCGACTCCATATCAAATGGCATTTCTCAACAAGATTCAAATGGAGGTACCGCAACAGGTAAAGACACTTGTAAACCAGGCCCGACATGCCTGGGAGATGGAGAGGGTACACAAGATTGTCAGGATAACCAATGCCCATGCAAAGATTGTGGTGTCGGACAATCCGGGGTGGGAGCCACTTGCGTCGACTGTCCCATAGGTACCAAAGATGGCAGCGGCGACGGATCTGGCGCGTGTGTTGTTTGTGCCAACAATGAATACCAAGACACAGACAAACAAGTGACTTGCAAAGCTATTGGTGCCGGTGATCAATGTAAAACCGACACCACCACCGCGTGCCAAGAGATAGAGGAATGTCTAAAAGGAACATATGCTACAGCGACCATGCATAGATGCGAACCAATTTTAGCAGGACAAGATTGTGCAACAATCAAAACCAATAATAATGATCCTAGTGATACTTCTACAGGATGTGAGGCGCAAGTGAAGTGTGCCTCAACACAGTACAGTACTGGCGGTCAGAACAATTGTGCAAGCATCCCGGTTGGCCACAAATGCTCGACATACTACAACGATGATGGCACCGTAGCTACCGGCGTGACAACAGGATGTGGTGCAATAACAGCATGCGCTGACAACGAATTTTCAGCATCGGGATCCGCCATATGCACAACAATAACGAATTGTGGCGTCGGTCATTACATTGACACAGCTCCCCTGACTGAGACAATTGATGACGTGGTGAGATATAAATCTCAGAGAGTATGCACCGTATGTCCGACTGGTCGTCACCGCGATGGTACCGCTCCAACGGCCGCCTCCACCATCGCAGAAGTTGTTGTTGATAATACTGTGTGCAGCGAGTGCTCCGATTGCGTCCAAGGCAGCGGAACGATATTTGTCGCCCCCACTGGCCCAAATAACAGCGGCAAAGGTACCGACTGTAATAAAGGCGGTACCAGCGATTCCCAAGGCGTGGTCGCCATCGATGGCACTGATAAAACGTGCATCCCATTTGCCTGCGTCACCAATTGTAATCCAGGAATGGCTACCGACGGAACTGATAGTGCAGAACAAAGCTACAACGCCGCCACCTGCCAAGCAGATGAAGGGACGTTTGACTGTGGTTCATGCCGCGCCGGTTATCATGTCGATACCGGCGGAAACCCACACACGTGCGTCGCAAATCAATGTGGATGTCAACATGGCACTGGTAAACTGACCGACCATGCCGCCGGCGATGCAACCGTTGTTACTTGCCTCGTAGACAAGAATAACAAAGCAGCTGAATATGATCACGCTACCCATCAAGATTGTGCTGTTGATCAATGTGCCGTCGGACGCGTACTCGTTACCGTTTACGGACGGGGCAGATGTGACACGATCGCATGTACATGCGCTGACGGAACAGCCGAAATCGGTGATGCTTGTGGCTTGGCGGCACTCTCGAATGTCGGCAACGCCAAATGTAGTGCGTGCGACGGCGGAACCAAAAACGCCTTTGTGCTCAACGCCGACGAAACCGCATGTGACGCCTGTAAAGACGAAGAATATAGAATCGATGGAACTGATACTGAATGCCAAACTAAGGTGTTCACTTGCAAAGACGGCGACGACGTGGTAGGTGTACCTACCACCGGTGAGGCCGGCCTCACCGGTATCGCCGACTTAGATCATGGTGACACTCACTGTTCTAGCTGTAATGCCAACTATGTGTTGGACGATAACAATGAATGTGTCGCATGTGACGCCGGAAAATATAGAACCCAGGGAATGCCCAGTTGCGATGATAAGGTGTTCGTATGCAAAAACGGTGAAACGGTTGTAGGTATGGCATATGATGTCGATGATGTCACAGGGACACAGAAGGCCAACCTCTTGAACCTCGCCAACCACTGTGCATCATGCACAGTGGTGACACATTCGAATTCTGATACTAAATCGGGATACAGATTGGATATCGACGCCGGCGGAAACACATGTGAGGCATGTGCCGACGGAAAGAAAGCCACGGATCCCATTTCAACTTCATGCGAATTGATCACTTGTGAATGTGATAATGGAACACCCGCGAAGGGCGATGACGTTGACTTTAGCGGTTGTGGCAATGGTGCGAAGTGTTTCGAATGTGATACTGGATATGATCTAGCTGACGATACTGATGCGTCTAATAATGTCGCTACTCATGAAGGCCAATGTATCAAGGCATGTGCATGCGAAAATGGCACGGGAGCAAGAGGCACCGAATGCTTTGCAGCTGGTCAAGGAGATTGTACAGAATGCTACGCGAATTACGGCTACTATGTAGACGGTAATGTGGGTAAATGCTTGAAATGCGATGAGGGCGCATTTGGCACGAACAATTTCGCCAATGATGTGGGCGGGCAGGGTGCATGTGCTTTGAAGGACTGTGACAATGGCAAAGGATTTGGGAATATTAACTTAGGTGACCCCATGACTAGTGCTCAATGGACTTACTACCATACTATATGGACTGACACGGGTGTCAATGCATTCAGGGGCGGAGATTCTGCATTGACTTTGACATGTTCGCCGTGTCCAGTGGGACAATTCTCCGGATCGAATGAAGTCTCTCAATGTCAACCATACCCGGATGACCATCTGTGCTCCGAGTGGATTGATAGTGGCTCAGCGGGCTCTACAGGATGTAAAGCGACAGTGGCGTGTACTAGCAGCGCGGATACTCTGATTATTGGCGCGACGGCCTACACGGTGTCTGACGGCAATGTGTGTACTGCTACGGCATGTGCCAGCCCAGGTTTCACATTGGTTGGCGGCGATTGCAAAGCAGACTGTACAGGAACGCTTTCGACCGATAGCGGTGCTCTGGCATTTGTCAATAACTGTTGTACTGATACCGATGTTGATTGTGCACATGATACCGTATGTACCGCTTCATGCACAGATTCCACAAAAGTGGCGGATATGAGCGACTCCGACGGCTATCAAAACAAGGCTACGTGTGAGAATGGATCTTTTGACGTGACGATTTCAGTGTCATGTAAAACAAAGGATGGAGAAAACTGTGCAAACGAGGCCGAATGTTTGAATGGTCAGTGCTGGGCTTATTTCAGCGGTGTTTCCGCCAATAAGTGCACTTCTATTGCCCCACCGAAATGCAGCGGCTTTGTGTCATGTGACGCCGGCAACCATCTCAAGGATTCACCGGCTAATATCAACTGTCTCACTGGCACTTGTACCTCGTCAGTTTGCTGTGAGGCAAATCCGACATGTGACGACATTGATGGTGACAACACTAATGGTGACAACACTGCCTTTGCGTCATGTGACACCGGCTATCAACTCAAGACTGATCTTACCGGTACTTGCGCCGGTGCCACATGCGACTCTTCAGATTGCTGTACCTCTGATTGTACCGGCAACATTGCCAACGGTGGAACCGGAAACGACGCGTACACCACTGATTGTGCCGCCTCGGACGTAGCCAGTGGTGACGATTGTACATTGACGTGTGATACAACAGGGTATTCGGGTACCAGTGCTGTTACGTGCACGGCTGGTACTTTTGCCACGACTGACGCGCCTACTTGTAACCCTGATCCATGTACCGGCAACATTGCCGCCGATGGACTCAACGAACAATCGTACACCACTGATTGTGCCGCCTCGGACGTCGCCAGTGGTGACGATTGTACATTGACGTGTGATACAGCAGGGTATTCGGGTACCAGTGCTGTTACGTGCTTTGCTGGTACTTTTGACGCGACTGTCGCACCTACTTGTTCCGCTGATCCATGTACCGGCAACATTGCCAACGGTGGAACCGGAAACGACGCGTACACCAGTTCTTGTTCCGACTCTGTGTGGGCCGTTAACAGTGGTGGACTCTGTGCATTGACGTGCACTGCATCAGGGTATTCGGGTACCAGTACTGTTTTGTGTACGGCTGGTACTTTTGCCACGACTGTCGCGCCTACTTGTACCGCGAATCCGACGTGCGACGACATTGATGGTGACAACACTAATGGTGACAACACTGCCTTTGCGTCAGGTTCATGTGACACCGGCTATCAACTCAAGAGTGATCTTACCGGTACTTGCGCCGGTGCCACATGCGCCTCTTCAGATTGCTGTTCACAGACAAGAAAATGTAACGACATTGACGGCTCCGACACTGCCTTTGCGTCAGGTTCATGTGAAGCCGGCTTTAACGGCTTAAAGACTGATCAGCATGTCAATTGTGTCGGTGATGCGTGCGTCGCTTCAGATTGTTGTAATGCTATCACTTGCGATGGCACAGTTATCACCTACACCGATGCTGATACCACAGGATCCACAGGAGCTCCTCCGGCTTATGGTAGCACTATTACACTTACATGCGAGTACGGCAGAGCGTGTGGCGCTACTAACGAGTTTGCCGTTTACACGTGTGGCGGCACAACTACCGGGTCATTTACAGCGACAACCGCATGGAATCACGTGAGTCCAGCGACTACTTGTCCGACAACAGCGCCAACGGGTTGCGCTTGAGGCGATCATGGCAGACGCTAAATTTTCAAAATAAATTTTCAAAATAAATTACAAAAATAAATGAAATTAAATTAAAATTAAAACTAAATAACTATTTAAGTATTTTTAAAATGATATAATGTTTGTGTATGTATTGATGATGTTGTTTGTGGGTGGATGGTCGTTTGATTGTTATGATTATGCGATGAATTTTAATGTGGGTGATCCGAATATGATTCCTGAGAACGAGCGTTTTGAGTATTTGCCCAAGTTGTGTAATACGTTGCGTGCATGTCATGCGAATCCTCAATTAACGTCGTATGATATTTATTCATCGGATATTATTCGTTGTTACAAGTCTCGCGTGTATCATTTCGATGTTTCCGTGTTGGATCCTGTGCTAGTGACTTCGTATATAAAGGGTTTGCACGATTTGGAGTCTGCTCGAACACGTTTGGACACTCAGACAGCGTTGACTAAGGATGCTATGACTTCAATCGTGGACAATGTTCGTTTGCGCGCGGGTTATTTGCGTGAATTTCAGTATGCTCGTTCTCCTCGTATGTATGGTGATGTGTTATTGTTATTGAAGAATGAGCGTGCCATATTTGAGAAGAATGTGGATCGTCAGATAAAGGATATGAATCGTATGTCTTCTGTGACGTCTGTACAATTGAATCAAGTGAGGCGTTTATTGGCTGATGTTGAAGAAACAAAGAGTGAGATTGATATATTAATGGTTCGTGTGTCTGAGGATCGTGTGAAGTTTGAGGATTTGGAGGTGAAAATACAGAAGAATGTAATCGGGTCATTATTAGAGTTATCGAATTAAATATTTTAAGATTAATTTACTTATTCATCGTCATCGTCATATGCTAATTGAAAGTTTACTAGGCAAGTGACAAGGACGTCGTATGCGTTCATTCTCACGATTTCTGTGAGTACGTCGAGTCTTTCTTGTTCTCCTGCAATTTGGTTGAGTTTGGACCATCTGAGTGAATCTCTTTTGAGTTTGTGTGCCAATTTCTCAAAGTCAACGGCGTGTTTCGAGATGGATGCGCGCACTTTACCGATTTCGGCTCTGGCACTGTTTTCACCACCCAAAAGTCTGGCTGTGGCATCTGCGTATTTGTGGTTGGCAGCTTCGAGGTCTGCTCTGGTGATCCATCTGTTCATGGTGTCACCGTGTTTTTTCATGGTATCGACGAGTGCCTGTCTCTCTTCTTTCCATTTCTGCTGAAGGTCGGCAATTTTGTCTTCGTAGTCACCGGCGGCGGTACGGGCATTTTCCATGCGAAGTTTCTGCTGGAAAGGGTAGTTGAATGATTCGAGGAACTGTTCGAGGTTGTCATCATTTTTGGATATGGCGCACCCTGAATCGTGAAGAATTTTGGCGACGGAGCGCTTCCAGTTGGGTGGAGACGAAACGTACTGATTTGAACGACTCGGGGGGTCTTGGAAATCCTGACTGATTTTGTTGAGGGCGTCGTTGAATTTTTCACATGCGGAACCGATACCGTTGTATTTACCAACCATATCGTCCCATTCGCTCTTGAAACGTTCGCCACTATCTTTCGAGTAAAAGTCGTGTCCACATCCGGTAACCCCACCCGTAGAATCTTCGTCCAGAGTGCATTCGTCACCGGTAGAGTTGTATGTTCCTGAGGCAATGGCCTGTCCAATTTTCCAGGCGTCGCCGTTGAGATCGCGCACCGCCAACACGCCACTACATCTTTCTTGATGAATGGATGTTAAGGAACCTCCGATATCAGCGGATGCAAATTTTGTGAGTCCTAATACTGTAGCAATAACAAAGCTTCGCATTATTTGATTTAAGATGTCAGTCTTTTATAGTGTTTTTTTTCAAAGAGTCGCATGCTCTAATTGTGGACACTATTTACATACACAACCTACAGATATATATGAAAGAATTTGTATTGCTTTTTTGTATTGTTGTGGCGACCGCCGAGAATATCACATTTGTCGCGGATGGGTGCACGCGTCTGATACAGCCACCAGAATCAAAATCGGACGTAAACATGTTTGCAAGGACATTGGAAGTCAATTGTTATAAATATTACAATGTATATGTCAATGGGGTCATTTCGGCGGAGTTGTTGAACCGTTACGGGAGAGGATTGAATACAACGATCGAATACGAGAAATCTTACAGTCGTAATGAACATGTTCAATATATGAGTAAGTCTTGGTTGTCTATGGCGGCGGCCGATCCGTTGAGTTTGACCCAGCGCCAGGCGAAAGAATGTAACGCACATTTGCTCCAAAGTTTTTTTGGGAATGAAGACATTTTAAATTCTGGGCCTGTTTTCATTAAATCGTTGGAATATATGTCAGACTGTTTTAACGATACATCTTCGGCAGCTCAGCGTACCAAAGAAAATCTCATGCAAGAGTTTAATACAAGAGTTTCTGATATCGAAATTTCGACGTCTGGGACAAAAGATGCGTATCGTAATATGCGTGCTGATCATAATTTATTAATGACATTTCGTCCAACTTTTCGCCAAAATATTATTGACAATTATGATCGTATACTATCGGTCTGATATTTACTAAAATTTTGGTCATTCGCCAAAAGATTGGTCTAATATTTACGAAAAGATTGGTCATTGATGTGACTAAAAGATTGGTCATTGAGGTGACTAAAAAATTGGTCATTGATGTGACTAAAATGTTGGTCATTGATGTGACTAAAATGTTGGTCATTGATTCGCCAAAAATTTGGTCATTGATTCGCCAAAAATTTGGTCATTGAGGTGACTAAAATGTTGGTCATTGATTCGCCAAAAATTTGGTCATTGATTCGCCAAAAATTTGGTCGTTGGTTCGCCAAAAAATTGGTCATTGATGTGACTAAAATGTTGGTCATTGATGTGACTAAAATGTTGGTTATGAATAAAGAATAACCTTTTTTTTTTTGAATTCTGCTATATATAAGTTGTATTCTATTTTCTCAGATGTTGTTACTTGTATGGTTATTGTTGTCTTTGTTGTCCTTGTCTTCCTCACATGAAACTTGGGATAAGCCTCAAGACAATTGTAGCGAAGGGACCAGTTATATGGTGCCTCACAAAGATGGTACTATCCTCGATCCCTGCGAAGATGGTCCATGTTGGACCTATTGTGACCATTTGGAGTGGCACGAGACGGAGTTTAATGTTTCTGAATTTTCTGAAGATCATTTAAAGGAAGATCAGTACGAATGTTTATCTTCTGCATGTACGAATTTTTTTTATGGTCATGTCAACATTCAAGTTTTGGAAGAATGTGCCCATTTTAAGTGTTTAGTGGTTCCAGTGTCGATTGACCGTGCTCATCATTGCACTGCTCTTTTGTTACAGGGTTCTGAAATTTATTCCGGTATTGAGGCCAAAAAGGTTGAGTTTGATCGTTATACACAGGTGAATCGTTCATTGGTGGAATATGGGAAGCATAATTTTATGTATAGTGTGAATAGTATTTTGGACGAACAGCACTCTTCCATTTGGAAATTGGAATTGACGGTGCATGATATGAATTCTTTGTTAGAAGTGAAAGATCCTGAATCTGAAGAGGAAATGATTCGTAAAATTTTGGAGGCATTGCAAGAATCGGTTGCAGAATCAAAAATCATTCAGGAACATATTCGCAATGTGTCGTCGATTACTGGCAATATTCAAGATCGTTTGTATTTGATTGAACGCGAGACAAATATGGGTAAAACACTGGGCAATGCGTTACAAGTTGTGAAAGAGTATTTGGACCAAGTGAGGGCGGACATTCTTCAAATATATGTGTATGATACGGATGTTTGTACATCGATCGCGTCTCTTTTGGACGATATAGAAAAGGAGTGTGAAATTTGTGCCAACGGTAAGTGTCATTTCAACCCTGACAAGACTGTTTTCGAATGTACGTGTGATTTTGGTTGGATAGGGTACTACTGTGACGTTTCGATCAATTCGTGTGAGTATCTTCCTTGTCAGAATGCGGGCAAATGTTTTGACGAGGATGATAATTTCCGATGTGAATGTCCGTCGAGTTGGACCGGTAAATTTTGCGATATTCCGGTGATAGAAGCAAATGGGTGTGCTTTGGGTCCTGCTCATCCATGTCAGAATATCGCCGAATGTACGGATATTTCGGAGCCGTCTCCCTCCTACGAATGCGCCTGTGATTTTGGCTGGATGGGTCGCAATTGCCAGTATGCTCAGCAAGAATGTGCCACGGCCAATCCTTGTGATAATGGCCAATGTAATTTTAACGGGACGCGTTTACAATGTATTTGTCCTGAAGAGCCCATTTATAGACAGCCTTATTATACAGGACCTACATGTTCTAAGGAGCAACGCGAGTGTGATTATTTTCCCGACGAATTGGAGAAATGGTCCGCCGTCAATGGTAAACCGTGTTCTGGACACGGGCTTTGTGAATTGGACTACGGAAGCAATAGTTGGACGTGCGTCTGCGAATCGACCCATATTGGGCTGAGATGTGGCATACCATTGGTGGAAGCGAATAAATGTACTATGTATGGCATTCCATGTGTGAATGGGGATTGTGCGCACTGTGATTCGGCCGTCGGATGTAGCTGTGATTGTGAGGCTGGTTTTAAGGGAGACGATTGTTCTATTGCTATTAACCCGTGTTCTCCCGATCCGTGCCTGAACAATGCAACTTGCGTTAAAGATTCGGTGGAAGATTTTTATTGTGACTGTTCAGAGTTGCCGGGAAAATATGGTGGAAAAAGATGTGAAAAACAGGTCACGTGCGTGGACAAACCTTGTGGTGACCATTTTATCTCTTGTAATGATGAAAGTAGCGACGTGTCTGGCATTAAATGTTTGTGCGAGGCTGGTTATGTGGGCACGCGTTGTGAAAAAAAGATCGAGACTTGTTCCCCAACGTCTTGCCTGAATGGTGGTAATTGTATACAGGGCATGGTGGGATTTTGCCAATGTATTAATGGTTATGACGGGGATAGATGTCAGCATGCGCCTGCATTTTGTGATAACAGACCGTGTGGAAGCAATGGCGTTTGCCAATTGGCGGCGGATTATTTCCTGTGTATTTGTGATGCGGGATGGGATGGCACTTTGTGCAATAATAACATTGATGATTGTGACCCGGATCCTTGTAGAAATGGTGGGACCTGTGTGGATAAAGTCAATAGTTTCGCCTGTTTATGTCCCGACGAATGGAGAGGTAATGTGTGTGAAATATTTAGGTCGCCTTGTGATGATGTTGTGTGTGCGGGACATGGTACTTGCATGGATACGTCCGATGAAGAATGGACGACGAATGAATACGAGTGTAAATGTCCGTCAAATACATGCCGCAGAGAGGTAAATATAGGAGGGGGTCTCGGTTCATCTTTCACTGTCGGAGCGGATGGGTCTATAATCGTAGAAAAACGTGAGGTATCCTACTGGCTCTTGGTCACTGGCTGTGCGGCTGGTGTCCTGTTCTCTTTGATCATGTTTGGACTCTACAAATACAGCCATGGTGGTCGAAAACCTCGAAATACAAATAAGTTCATCATGATGGACATGGTGAATTAATTCCTATAAAAGGTCGGTCTCGCTGTCAGAATGGAACTGTTGCCAAAACCAAAACATCCGAGAATGGATGCATGTTCGAAACAAGATTGCCAAACCATGGTGGACGTCTCATCCGTCAAACTTGCTGGTCAAATGACTGTCAAATACGATGAAAAAATACGAGAATCTTCCAAGGATACTATCGCAAGAGTGGAATTGATGATAAGTAACTCTGTATTGAGGGTCAAGGACGAACTCCATAGTGAAATTCGCCAAATGCAAGAATCGATGCACGTTGAAATTCGAAAGGTGCTCGACGAACGTGTCTCATTCATAACTACAAAGTTGGAAAGAAACACGCGGACTTTGGACGAAATACAGTCAAATTTGTCTACGCTGAAGTCTGATTTCGCAGAGCATAACGAAAGAAATGTGAAAGAGCTTCGTTCTTTAGATACACGATGCCAGGGGGCCGAAGATGATTCAAAGAAAAATACACAAGCTCTAAAACAACTGAGAGGAGCTGTGGAAAAGTTGTACGATGAATTTAATCGTCGAACTTCTGAATAAGTAGAACATATATGTAGGAGTAACGGAAACAAAAAAAAAATAAATAAAATGTTGACGTATTATCTTTTTGTCTTGTATTGTCTTTTTACCATTCTGCATACTTTCATAAGGACATGTTGTCCAAGATGGATGCCGCTCGGCACGACAAGACACTAAAAAAATTCATCCGGCGTTTCAATTTGACCGCATTGTAGTCCAATTTCTCTCAAATATTTGTCTGTGTTTCCACCGCGCCATCAATGATATTCTCTCCGTTGACTATATGCGCAGACACAAAGGGATGTTATATACTGATATGCGTCACTCGATAGGGGCCATATAAACGGTCATGTCGGGAGTAAACCATCGGAGAACACCGACATGCATGAACACGATTGTCCCCCACACTTGAGGAACATCTCCCGTGAACACGGATTTGGCCACACCCGACGCAACTGTCACCGATTGATCTTTTTTGGGTTTGTTTTTCATAGTAATGGCGGCTCCCCATCGTCCTCCAGAATGTTTCAGTGTCATGATCTTGGTCTGTTTGGAGATAGTGAGTGTGACATTGCCTTTGGGGGGAATGGTGGGCCATAGATCAAACCAATCTTTGGCGGCCATGCGGATATGTTGATCATCTTTATGATGCGGGAGATCATTTTCTTCTACAATCTCCAGTTTGGGAAATTTGTACTGAACGCCTACAATTGGAGACTCGACAGACAAAGACAATTCGCCATTTTGTACACAAAGACGAATGAAGGGGAAAGGCAGGCATTTTTTGACGAAACAGCGGAGTGCGTCAGAAACTTCAAAAGCAATGGCCGGCGTTGGAGCAATCACATGTCTGCAAATTCGCATGCCCGCGCCGCCCTTTGGAAACGTTATCACCCTTAATTCGCCGTCGGATATGGCTATTTGCGGCTTTATGTCCATTTTTTGCATCTCGAACCACGATTGGTGGAGCCAATCAGTCGGTACGGTCCACTCCATTGGTTTCTAATTAGAATGATCTATAGATCATTTAAGATCAACATATGAGTGGCATATGTTCTAAATTTTTGGGGACTGATGACTAAATTTTTAGATGACCAAATATTTAGTCTTTTTTTGGTAATTCTTAGTATAAAGTTCAGTGCTATCAAACCAATGTTTAAACGTAAACGAGAACCGGTAGTTCTTGTGGCCAGTCACCGTCCACGGACATCCACAAACGGATGGCAATCGTCTTCCTCTTCATCGTCTGATGCGATTGCACACACTAGACCACCTTCAATCTTGGGAAAGCGGTCGTACGAACCGGAAAATGATCTTTCTAGAAAACGCCCTTTTTTATTTGATGCACCCCATGGACAGAAAAGAGCGGCCGACTTTGACTTTGAGATCGAGAGGCTTAGCAAGCGTTTAAGAGCGACCACCCCCACTGCCGAAGAAGCATTGGGCTTTTTGCTACCTCATTTGCTTGAAATGCGTCGCTTATATTTAGGCGAACGTCAAAAGGTGAACGCATTGCAAGAAGACAATAGGATTTTGAAACAAAATAATACAGTCATAACACAGGCTCTGCGCGATCAATTGACAAAGAAGAGTTTGGTCCAGCGTCAATTGGACCTTGCGCTGTATCGGTTGGCTTTGGTGCCGGACGGTAATTCGTTTTAACAAGCAAGCATACCTCTACTAAGGCGGCCACGCAAGAACTGACAATTAAAGCGTATTCCAAAATGAGTACGCCATATACACACCAAAGAACAGCCCCTATAAAACGAATGACCATGGTGGCATTGGACAGTTTGGCCACGTGACCCATCAATTGTGGTATGCTGGCGGTCGTAGAACAAATTGCGGCCAATATAGAAATAAAAAACATTGAATAAATCCAGAATCGTTAGAGCGAGATCGTATATATAGTGTTTTAAAAGGAACGAACAATGACTACTCGACGTTCAGCTTCTGCTTCCGATCGTGAGACGGATACCATGTTAGCCCCAGACATTGAGTCTGGTGGAAAAATGAAGCCAGACACCATCTACGAACTGATGAAATTGAGGGATCTCCAAGGTTTTGTGACCAAAATATACTGGCTTGTCATCATGTGCTTTTTTGCCGTCGGTATCATTCTGGCGCTTGTTCTCTCAGACGGAACCTTTTCCGAAGTCTTCATGGCCGAAAATTTACTGTCGTCCATCGGCATTTCCATGTACATTATACTGGTTGCATTAATGGTGATGTGCAACTCGCATAACGAGATGAGAGTGGTTCTTTTATTGACCATACTCTTCTTTATCGGATGCTTGTCCGGGTTTATGCTAGCATTACACCTACTAGATATTTCTATTATACTAAAATCGGGGAAAGTTTAAAATTCTTTAAAATGTATATTTTTTACATAAATTTAACCAATATGTCGCGCCTTCTTGAAAACCACGCTCTTTAAATATTTTTAATCCCTCTGCCTTCAAAAACCTCAGCGTCTCTGAACGAGAAACTACAGAATCCCCATTGTTATATATAATGCTTCTCCCGTAGAGCCTCGGTACATTTTTCCGAGTTTTCTCGGATTTTGTGAATAAAACCATATCTGTATACAATTGACCCAACCACGTGAGGAAAACAGTTATCACCGTCATGCCCGTACACTCCACAGATGTTACTAATTTGTCAGGACCAACATGACGACCTCTTATCTGTGCCTTCCACGACCTTAAGGTAGGATATTCAGGACTCTTTTGTTCTACATTTTCTGAAAAACGCATATTACACCACCAGTGCGGAAAAGACTGCGGAATGTCGGTATCGACATCCTCTGGGGACATCATTATAGAGAAAGTCGTAGGCCAATGACCTTGGATGTAGGACAGCATCTCTGTCACATTTCCCCTCGCCATATCGGGATACGGGAAATTAGGATCGGAACGCCATAAAATGACATCTTTATTTACATCCAAAGTTGACAACCAAGATCTAGGAATACCAGTCAAACTCATCGGTGGATTATAAAAGGTGGTGTATTTAAATATACATATTTGACAGATATGTACTTTTTTTTGGGGGCAGCACTTATCGCCACATCCATCGCATGGTATATGGCCATGAAAACATTATTCTTTTTTGGATCGGCAACAGCAGTCGCTATTCTCACATATATACACACCAAGGACCTCAACAACGACTTATTTTTAAAACAATCCATACACTGTATGGCCAAAACCGACTGCTGCTGCATACATAAAATATGGTCCAATCCAAATAGCATATTATGGACCACTATCGCACTCAGAATGTTAGCAGGACTCGGAGCCATCACAGCCATATACATATCATGGGAATACTCCGAAGATTTTACACGCGGAAAATATTTTCTCATACCGGCCGTATGGGCACTTGTCATTGGTATCTGGCTTTTCTCGTGTATACCACTTGTTATATCGCTCATACAATGTGCCGCAGAAAAGGGAACCATCAAACCAATGCAGATTAATATCCAACAACAAGTCTTGGACGGTGAAAACATTATTCAAATAGAAAACAAAAGGGTAAAACTCGCTTCAGGAGAAACCATTATCATACGATTCAGAAAACTCATTGCCATGTGGATGATACACGATATTGTCATTGGCGTTTTCTGGATGTATCTCACTCTCATGCTATATGACCTCACTGATGATTCAGATGACTCCAATTGGAGAACAATATTTCTTTCCATGATCTCGTGGCATATCGTTTGCGCAGCTCTATACCATATCTATCTCAAAGACCAATGGTCTTCCGTTCACATCGAACAAGACACACAACAAAGTAGAGCATGCTGCGCGCCATCAGAAGCAGATAAATGGTGGACGTTTCTACAATTAGCAGGACTCGCCGCCGGATACATTGCCGCTATATGGAGAGTCAACGGAACTGAACTTGTAGAAATGAAATGTGAATTAGAAACACTTATCATACTCATAGGCGGGACATCAGCATGGGTACTGGGCAAAAAAATGGTAGCTAACGTATTACACGGGACATTACCCACTGGTAAAATATCATGGAAAAAAGAACACACAAAACACCATGATAACAAACACCATGATAACATAAACATACATTTTTAAAGAAAAAATTATAAAAAAACAATATTTATACATCTGTCTAATCCTTAAATGTCCGCCACTAATAAATGGCAATTTTACGCTGAATCCACATTATTTCAATCTCCACCTCCAAGCAAATTGCCTATACCGGTCTTTGACAAAGACGGGCATTTTGTCCCGGGCCCATGGCCAATAATAGACAACTCACTATCCAGTACAGGAGATAAAAAATTATATAAACTAAACACGGAAAAATAATGAACTTTTATCCGATGGTCCTTGATCTTCAGAGTCATGAACATTTGCCAAAAAATTGGTCTTCATCATGACCAAAAAATTGGTCTTCATCGTGACCAAAATTTTGGTCTTTCATTCTTCAGAGTATCGATCCAGAACTTTCACCAAAATTTTGGTCGTTCATTTGCCAAAATTTTGGTCTTTCATTCTTCAGAGTATCGATCCTTGAACTTTCACCAAAATTTTGGTCGTTCATTTGCCAAAATTTTGGTCTTTCATTCTTCAGAGTATCGATCCTTGAACTTTCACCAAAATTTTGGTCGTTCATTTGCCAAAATTTTGGTGATCATCGTGACCAAAATTTTGGTGATCATTCGCCAAAAAATTGGTAAAAAATTGGTCTTTCATTCTTCAGAGTATCGATCCAGAACGTTCATTCACCAAAATTTTGGTCTTTCATTCTTCAGAGTCATTGAACATTGATTTGCCAAAATTTTGGTGATCATCGTGACCAAAATTTTGGTGATCATCGTGACCAAAATTTTGGTGATCATTTGCCAAAAAATTGGTGATCATTTGCCAAAAAATTGGTGATCATTTGCCAAAAAATTGGTGATCATCGTGACCAAAATTTTGGTGATCATTTGCCAAAAAATTGGTGATCATCGTGACCAAAATTTTGGTGATCATTTGCCAAAAAATTGGTGAACATCGTGACCAAAAAATTGGTGATCATTTGCCAAAATTTTAGTTCAAATCCAATGGACCATACAACGCAGCCCATTCTTTCAAACAAGGACAGTCCCCATTCAAAACCATCACCAACCGCATCGAAAACGTCTCGCCGTCATTATGGATGGTTTTCGCCTGAGTCAAAAGCGCGTGGAAATAATACTCATATATACTTGAATGAATCTGGTGATCGAGTGGAAGTAACATGTGTGACTCGTACTGCTGACCATGGGACAGGATGGGACGATATTATCACCATGGCCAACGTTTACAAGTATGTAGAGACCATAAACAATCAAAAAGAGAGCAAAATAAATAAAAATAGAGTATAAGAATAAATTCGGACAATATATTTAGATTTCAAGACATATATAAAATGTTCATATATAAGTGTTTTATAATTATAAAAACATGTCGTACGAAGACAATTCTGTCCTATCCGCTGTCGTCCCCGAAAACACAGATGTTCAGATGCGCGCTGCCTATGAGAGATGGCGCACCGCTTTTTACGAGCAAGACATCGAAACTACGCCCGCCTATGACCTTATCGGTCTTTTGGCGGCCCTTTGTCTGAGTAGTAGGCGTTCTGCCAAGACTTATTTTGATATCGGATCTTTGGGTTCAAATAAGAATGTGTTACAAGAGGGTGCCCAGGTCTTCAAACTTTTGGCCAAATGTCGTACGAAAGATGCGTTGGCATCTATATTTTCAGATCTGGAGGGATTTCGTAGTTCCATGTTCAAGTTATTGATTATAACTGATTTTGGTGAGGAGACGGACGACGAGGTTACTTGCCTCTTGGCCAATCGCCTTCATGCATTGGGACTTGCAGATGTGCGTTTTCTTTTTACAACGGTCCATGATAGATTTGAGAGTCAGAAGACTCGTTTTGTAGAGTGGGGGGGCAATCCTGATCTTGTTTGTTCAATTTACGCTGAGAATACTGTTGTGGAATGGTTGAATGAAAAGCCTGGAGAGGAGGAAAAGGAGGCAGAATCTGCTAAATCTATTATTCTTCAAATTGGTCCTGTCCACGAACCTACGAACGCTGCTGGCTGGCGCAGTGTATGGCGGCCCAATTTCACGTCTGCTTATGACTATGTAGTTGTCGGTACTTTAAACGGTGTTCCCGCCTTGAATGCCAAAGCAAATGCCCGCGATTCTGCTTTGCATTTAATGTCTGGTGCTGAAACGAAGATTGTGGTGGATACAATGGCTGGCCTCGGCGCGTTTAAATTTTGCGCCTCATCGTTGGCGAGTCTTTTTGGTGCAGTCGATCCTAGTACTGACGAAAGCCGCGTAAGTATCCTCGAGCATGTCTGCAAAATAGGTTGGCGCAATTCTGTGGGTCGAGCGTCGCCATTTGCGGCTCGTTTCGTTGCGCATTTGGTGTCCAAGCCTGAGGGAGCCTTTGGTGGGGGGGCAAATTATATGACAGCTCTTAAAATCCAGGAAGATTTGGGTGGCGATGTTGTTTCGAGTGCACGTTCTAGGGTGATTGCTGAGCAATATCTGGATCAGTTGCAGAATCGTCCTGGACCGGCCAAGTTTAATTATATGAAGTTGGTGGTCGTGGAAGATGGTTCTACCAACAATCCGAATGGCGCGACTGTACATTCGATTGTCAATGGCTATGCTTACATTTTGGATTGTCTGAATACTTTTTTTGGTGTTCCTATCGAGTTTTTCGAATCTGGCCAACCGGAGAAATGGAATCGTCAGTGGGAAACACCATCAAATTTTCTACCGGAATCCGAACGCTTGGGCGTGTTTACAATTGAGGACTCGATGCGCGTACCTGATCTGGTCCCTTCAGAGTCTGCATTTAAGACGGGTATCCCAGCAGGTTCTGGACTCATTGGTATTGGTCGATATACTCAAGGTTTAGCGCTCCAAATGCGTTCAAATCACCCTCCTAACACAATGTTATTGCGTGGACATTACAAGCTTTTGAATTCCGCTGATAAATTGGACGGATTGATGACAAAACACATGAATATCTCTTCTGAGTTGTTGCAGGACATGGTTCACAAATTGTGTAGTAGTAAAAGTCGTAAGGTTGCCTCTGTCGTCGCAGCCATCCATAAAGAACTAGGCACGCGCGAGAGTAAAGAGTTGATAGAGCGCCATTTGTTTTCGACGGATCAATGGCAGTTAATTTAAACTATAAAGTATTAATATATTATTTCAATGTTATTAAAAGTGTTTGTAGCGTTTACGTTTGCTCTGATTGGTTTATTGTTTGTAAGAGTTTTTCTGGACTGTGTGAATGACATCCCATGGCCCGTGTTGTTAACATTATTGGCTATTGGATGTGTGGTGTCTATTGTCTGCCATACATGTCAATTAAAATGTTGGCGATTCTTAACTTGGCAGCCTCATCGGCTTCATTCTATGACGGAAGAAGAGACTGTTTCTAAAGAAAGATGGGATCTAATTCCACAAATTGTATTGTACATATGGTCGGTTTGTTTCATTTGTTTATCTCTTTGGAGACCCCTGTGTGATATTCCAACGTGGATCCCTTCGGTTGTTTTGGGGTTATTGTGTATTTATACAGCTTCGTTGTCTGTGTATTGTGAGTGTGCATCTACAAAAGGTCCTGTGGGTGTTTCCTCCTCTTCCCTTTCAGATGTATCTGAATCGGAGGCTTCTAAAGTGAATGCGTCCGAACTGGGTTCTGGTGTATTTTGATCTTCTTCTATTTTTTGATCTGAGAATGCGTTTGGGTCGGGAGACGGTGAACGCCGATTAAGTTCTATTTCCTCCTCTTCATCTTCTCTGACCGTGCCGTAGTCGTTGTTAATCCGCTGCTTAATGAACCATACACAGCACATAATGACAGCAGATAATGTGGCTACTGTCAATGCTACATAAACCATGGCGCCTGATTCTTTCCAGGGTTCTGACGTGGCTGGACCACTGGCAACTGTATCAGATGTATTTGTTATATTTGTTATATTCATCTATGGATTTGCATGGAATATACTATATACGCTAATTTCAAAATCCCAAATGGCCATCCGCTGGACTCCTGTTGTGTTGATTGGTATCTCTGTATTTTATTTGAATTTGGTCTTGACAAATTTAGTTTCGCTGAGGCAAGTATGGGCGGCCCGTGCAATGAATATGACGAGTCTGGAACCGTTGCATGATACATTGTTTGTCGATTGGATCAAAGGTTATAATATTGAGCAGTATGTATCATTGGCTTTGCGCGATATGGTGGATGTATGTACGTATGGTTGGACGTTGTTGACCATTTTGGCATGGTGGACCTGTTCAAGAGAGTCCATTTTCCCGGCGAAAGTTATCTCTATCCAACTGGTGATTATCCCATGTTTTGCCCTTTCTCAATTAATGACGGTCGTCCCCGATTCACAGCCGAATTGCATTGAAAAATACAATATCCCAACTACTGGAGATCTGACCTGGATTTTTTGGCGCTGGCCTTATCGCGCATGTGGCAATATGTTATGGTCCTCTGACGTGGCCCAGTTGGTGATTTTCACACAGATTGCCGTTCAAATGATTCGCCCTAGTCGTACGCGTTTCCGTTGGTTGGTTTGGCTGCTGGGTGAGTGTTGGATCTTTATGACGATGGCGTTTATATTTAGTTCGCGATATCAATACAGTATGGATGTTTTCATCACCATTTTAGTAGTCAAATTATTGATTACACACCCATGGATCGAACATATATCGATGTATTGTTTTGTAAAAAATGGGAAATATTACGGACGGGCACCCACAAATGAAATGGTGACTATTTAAGGCCGGCTGAACTAAGGAAATATGGACATAATCGCACAAATAAAGCGAACGCCCGCAACAAACATGGGACAATTGGTTGCACGATGGTCCACGATCATGGTACCCGCACAATCGGCCCGGAAACGCGGCCGAGATGACGACGAAGACACTATGCCAAAAACTCGAGTTTGTGTACCTTCAGATTCAGGCGCTCACCAGACGCGATCCGAAACTCCAGTAGCGCACGCGCCCTGTAAAACGCCTTATTAAGTGTATTTTCTAAACAGAATCTTTTTCTTTTTCTACTATTCTTATCAATGGTCATTTCCATTCGTTTTGTATTTTTTAAATATATAGAGGCTGATGCACATTCATAGAGATTTAATCGTTGAAGACACGATGGTTTAACCTTGTGACTGTGAGCAATCCTACGAACAAAGTCGATGAAATTTAGATTCCTGAAATTGAAGACCATTCGGTGTGATGTTTTTTGACAACATTTGTGCACTGTCCAAGGCGACCATACGACCAAAGGTGCGCAGAAATGATTGGACCAAAAAACATTGAGTCGTCGCGAAATGGAAATTTGGGCCCTATATTCTCGACTTAATAATGATTTCACACCATCTCTATCATCTGTGACTAGGCGATATTGTCTAGAGAAGCGGCGCCAGTCTTTTTGGTTCAACATATATCTGGAGGCGGTCATGGCGGTCGTCGATCTCGTGCATAATGTACAATATTCAAATATAAGTTCAAGGATCACTTCTGGTAATGTCGCCATATACAATATATTTATAGTTTTGTTGTTCATTTAAATATTATGTTTGGAATATGTGTATTTTTTTTATGGTGGTAGATATATTGTATAAAATAAACCTTTCTCGTAATATTTAGTACAACTATGCCATCTTATGTTGAATACTTGTCGGATGCTTCCATGTCGGAAGACTCTTCGGATGAAGACGACATGCTTCCATTGTATGACCCTCGCGATGAAGACTACTGGGCCATAGAAGCACTTTTGGACACTAGAAAACCCCCGCCCATCCTAGAATACGCCTCTTCATTGGGTGTTTTTACTCTTCGTGAATGTATTGTTGGACCTCTAAGAAAAGACATTGAATCTGTGGTCGATGTTGGCTCTAAATATTCCTGGAAAGAATTTTGGTCTGGTGCGGCGGCCAGTGTGCGCGCCAACATCACCCATAAAGACTGGGACGCAATCGGTGAATTCTGTTTTGTATTATGCTCTACTTGTTACATGGAGAATGACATGGATCGAGTGCGGTCTTGTATCATTCGGATCCTTTCCTATGGACATTTTAAGTCAATCCGATGAATAGTCTTCGTCATCATCGTCAGATTCGGAAGCATCTCCGGGATTCCAGTCCGAATCAGAGTCGTCAGGGTCTATGTCCGGCACCAATAAGGCTTCCCAATGTTCAAGGTTCCAAGATTCTTTTTTCGAAATTTGGTGCCATTTTTTCCAAGAGCCCGGGTCAAGTCCAATATCGTACACAGAACCAGTCCAAAAATCCATGATCTTTTCAACATCAGCATGCTCAATCGTCTGCTCACAATACGCGTCCTTTCCAACCCAAATGACGTCGGCCGTCTTTAGGCGTTTCGAAACGCGTTGAAAGCCAATAAAAAGAAGGTCAATTTTAATAGAATCGTTTTTGCCCTTTAAAGTGACCGAATCGTCTTGAAGAACAGCTGAGAACGTTTTTGAACCAACATGGCCGGAAATTTCCATACTATATCCGGGTTACAGGGTAGATTTATAGGTATTTTTTGTCATATAATATTTTGGATTTTAGAATATAAATATATAGGACAGAGAATTTATCATGTATGATTATTTTACAAGTGGTTGGTTATGTCTTATTATTGGTAGCTTCTATTTCCTCTTCTGTCAGCATGAATTTTCAAAAATTAGCACAACATGAAATTTATTATCATGATCCACGCTCGCGAACACAAAAAAGATCCACACCATTGACACAATCCGTATTTTTAAGACCGCTCTTTATTGTCGCAATATTCCTCTCCGTCGCCGCTTCAACACTAGATTTCCTAGCATTGACGTGGTTACCACCTTCTACAGTCGGAGTGTTTGGATCCGCGTCTATCATTATCAATTTACTCGTCACGAGAGTGATCTTATTTGAACGACCGTCCAAACACGAATGGTCTGCAATAGGATGGACTATTGCCGGTTGTATGATGGCCATTTCAGTCACGCCAGACCACGAATCATCCGATTTAACTATACCACAACTACTTGACAGACCCATATCCTACATATACATTGTCTTAAATTGGTTTATTTTTGTTGGGGCATCCGTCGCTCTGGACGAATTCAAATGGTCCGAAAACATCCAGCGGTTTGGATTTCCATTCATAGGAGGTGCTCTTGGAGCTCAGAACGTATGTATGGGCAAATATATAGCCTATGCCTTCAGTAGTATGTCAAACGGTCATTTCACAGTTCGTACGGATACTCTGGTCTCTGCCGTTCTTCTGTGCATAAGTTCCATTATTTTGCACATTATTTGGCTCAATAAAGGTCTGGAAAAATACGATGCTTATTATTGTATTATTATTTATCAAACAGCATGGTTTATATTTACGACGGTATCCGGCATTGTTGTTTACAACGATATGGGCATTCTCACTGAAATCCACCAAGCTATTTTTGTTGTAGGTATTCTTACTGCATTATATGGCGTCAAACGTATTTCCGAACTCCACAAAGAGTCCGAAGACACATCGGACGAAGACACATCGGACGAAGACGAAATAGATCTATACGAAGCGTAAATTGACAGAGTTCATGTTTCTACCACAGTCGGCCATGGAATTGCCCTGCACCAATTTGTAAAGTTCGTGTGGGTGCATACTCGCCGACACGTCCTCTGCCAAAATGTCGCCTTCTTTTAAAGCGGCAATCACAATTTCAGAACAATACCAGCGCGGCGACATACCCAACCAGGTATAACTCATAGGCGAAGGACGAAGAGGGGACCAATACATGAAATATCCAAGATGGTTGAAACCATCACCCTTATGATCAGTGCAAAAATTCATCATGGTATCATATTGGCCTTTCGAACATTCCATAGACCTAAAAAACCACTCCTTACGAGAGAAACGCTTACTCTCTAAATGAACAGCGCCAGAATAAACAATACTACAGGCAAGACCAGAAACAGTGTCTTTTGTTCCCGTATTTGCACCAGGAGGACAAAACAAAAGCTCAGCATGAATAAAAGGTGCAGTATTATCGTCTGTATGTGCCAATGACGCCGCCGCCCTATTCAACCAAGATGCCTCCAAAATATCAGAGTCTGAACGTACAAAACATAACATAATTTTATGAGTCATTTTATTAATTTAGTTTAATTACCTTTATATGTCAATTTGACCAATCCTAATCATAGTCTGAGGACTCGGCGAAATCAAGTCCCGAGGATGAATTTTTCTCTTTGGAAACATCGGATTCACCGGCAGACGATTCGGCGAATTCCAACGCCGAAGACCCCATATCCAACGCCGAAGACCCCACAGCCGAGGATTCTGCAAACTCGATATCACTGTCCGTTTCCGCCGCTGATGATTCGGCGAATTCTGGCCCAGAGGAACCGCCACCAGATACCGCTGAGGATTCGGCAAATTCAAGGCCAGAAGAAGTCTTTGAATCCATCTCAGAATCTTCCGCGAAATTCAATTCGTCCTCAGAAGATGCCCAATCGTCAGACATGGCCGCCACCATGTGACTCAAATCACTGGGCCCTGGTCTGATCGCTGTAAATTCATCACGCTCCTCGCGCCTCTCCGCCGCTATTGCCGCCAATGCTTCGGCATCCGCGTCAGACATCAGATCCTCATCGGAATCGGCTTCAGACTCCAAAGCTCCGTCCAAATATGCGGGATCTATTTCCAAAATGTATTCTTTCAAACGCTCTTGAACTTCTCTACGGTCTCCTTTAGTACCCTGTCCATTTTTTTCCAAGAGTCTTTCTATCTTGGCTTTGTTAAGCCCGCCATCCTTTTTCGTTAAACCTTGCAAGGCTCCCACGATCTTATCTTTAGAAATACCATCGTCATTGAACACAGAAGGCGCTACATACTCGCCGGCCGAATCTGACTGACCTTCCTCAGATACGACCAAAGCGTCATCAGATATGGCCTCTTCTTCCTCAGATTCAGATGCAATTTCTGTGGAAAAAAGACCAAATCGCTCCAAAAGACCAGTAAGACGTTCTTCTAATTTGGCACGATCACCACCGGTATCTTCGTGATTCACAGCCAAAATTTTAACAATGTCTGCCTTATTTAATCCAAAGTCAGGGGCATTATTTTTCTTTTTCAGCGTTGCACCCAAGGCCGCATTTATAATGGCGTCAAGTTCATAATCAAAAGGTTCGAATCTATCCAAAATGTCAGATTCGTCAGACTCTTGTGCACGTTTCCAGACATC
>Ga0115007_10000188_pt1 | contig 39816 bp, 36 predicted proteins | sample ArcOceMetagenome_2_FD_87166 | JGI IMG/M metagenome (GOLD analysis project Ga0115007, IMG submission 87166) | Marine eukaryotic phytoplankton communities from Arctic Ocean - Arctic Ocean ARC135M Metagenome | ecosystem: Environmental > Aquatic > Marine > Oceanic | place: Arctic Ocean | collected...
AAATTAAATTAATTTATAAAAAAAAAAAAAAAAAAAATATACTAATTACATTCTGGCCTCATCCAAAACTACTCTTATTTAATAATTATACTTTAAAATTATTAAATAGTTTTAAAGAAAAAATTCATACTTTATCTAGCCATGGTATTTATATTTTATTAAAAATAAATTTTACAAAAAAATTTTCACAAATTAATTATCTTGATTTTATTAAAAAAGTATTAATAAATAAAATAAAATTAGAGATATTAATAATAGGATATGATAGTAAGTTTGGAAAAAATAAAGATAGTAATTTTAAAAAACTAAAATTATATAGTTTTTTAGTTAAATTTAAATTAAATAAAATAATTCCAATAACAACAATGGGAAATATTATCAGTTCGACAAAAGTTAGAAAAATACTTTCACTAGGCGCTGTTGAATTGGCAAATAAATACCTTGGAAGGCCGTACTTAATAACAGGAAATATAATTAATGGCATGAAATTAGGAAGAAAGATAAATTTCCCCACCATTAATTTAAAAACTAATTTTATTAATAAACTTATTCCGTGTAATGGTGTTTATGCAGTTATTATAATTTATAATAATATTTACTATAAGGGAATTATGAATATAGGATTTAAGCCAACTTTTAATTCTTTATTAAAAACTATAGAATCTTATGTAATAAATTTTAAAAAAAATATTTATCAAAATAATGTTATTATTTTTTTTTTGAATAAAATAAGAAATGAGATAAGATTTAATTCATTAAAAAGTTTAAAAAATCAAATAAAAAAAGATAAAAAAAAAGCCTTAACTTTATTAAGTTTTTTATAATTAATTATATTTACTATTTTTTAGTAATAAATTATGAAATTATAATTTTGGAATAAAAAAAAAATAATTATATTTAAAAATATATTAAATTATTAATAAAATGTCTAAAATTTGTGATATTACTGGTAAAAAAACATTGTCGGGTAATAATGTCTCTAGATCAAAAAATAAAACAAAAAGAAAATTCTATCCTAATATTCAAAAAAAAAAATTTTATATTTTAGAATTAAATACATGGATAAAATTAAGAGTTTCTACTTCTATTATAAGAACTATTAATAAAAACGGAATCAATAATGTTTTAAAAAAATTTAATAAAAATAATAAAAATTAAATAATGGCAAAAAAAGGAAATAGAATACAAGTCATATTAGAATGCACAGAACACAAAAATAGCAAAATATACGGAACTTCTAGATATACAACATCCAAAAACAAAAAGAACACTACGGGAAGAATGGAGTTAAAAAAATATAATAAAATACTTAAAAGATACACTATTCATAAAGAAATTAAATAATGAGCAAAAAAAATAACAATAAAAAAAAAATAGAAAATAAAAAATTTGTAAAAGTTATCAAATCTCTTAAATCTGAAAAAACAGGTGCATATAAATTTAAAGAACAAATAATTCCTTTAGACTCAATAGATAATTTGTAAAAATTATGAATATTTTTAATTTTTTTTCTAAAAAAAATTCTTTAAATAAAAAATTATCTTTTTTTGAAAAAGTCAAAAAATCATTAGTAGGAAGGTCTAAAATCAGCTTTGATGATCTCGACTTTTTAGAAGAAGTTTTAATAAAAGCTGATATAGGAGTTGATATAACAATTAAATTAATTAATATTGTTAAAAATCGTGTATCTAGAGAAAAGTATATAAATATTAAAGACTTAAACCTCCTCCTTAAAGAAGAAATGTTGATTTTAATTAAAAAAAATATTAACAATTCTTTTTTAAACTTTTCAGATTTTATTAATTCAATTAATATTAAGCCTTACGTTATATTGGTTGTTGGAGTGAATGGAGTTGGAAAAACCACTACAGTAGCAAAGCTAGGGTATCAATTTAAAAAACATAATAAAAAAGTTATTATAGGGGCAGCTGATACTTTTAGGGCCGGAGCAATAGATCAAATTTTAAAGTGGGGGGAAAAAATTGATATTGAAGTTGTGTCAAATTTCAATAAAGATCCATCGTCAATAGTTTATGATTCAATAAAACAGGGTATAAAAAACAAGTCAGACATAATTATAATTGACACTGCAGGTAGATTGCATAATAAATTAAATTTAATGAATGAATTACTAAAAATCAAAAAGGTAATTCAAAAAAATATAAACAAAGCTCCTCATGAAATTTTATTAGTATTGGATGCAACTACAGGTCAAAATGCTTTTGCGCAAGCAAGTAAATTTACAGAAATTATCAATATTGATTCAATTGCCATTACCAAATTAGATGGAACAGCAAAGGGTGGAATGGTAATAAGTATCATTGAAAAATTTAAAATTCCCATAAAATATATAGGAATGGGCGAAAATATAAACGATTTAAATTATTTTAATGTAAATTTATTTATAGATTCTTTTTTTTAAAAAATTAAATTTTATACTCTATACTTAGTTTTTTTTAAAATGATTAATATTACAAAACTAGCAAGTCAAAAATTGATATTGGAAAAAAAAAAAAATAAATTATATGAAGATTATAATTTAAGAATATCTGTACAAGGAGGAGGTTGTTCTGGCTTGAAATATGAAATTAAATTTGATTTATTAAAAAATGAAGAAGATGAAATATTCGAAGATAAAGGTATAAAAATTATAATTGATAAAAAAAGTCTACTTTATTTAATAGGAACAACCCTTGATTTTTCTGATGGATTAAATGGAAAGGGATTTTTTTTTAATAATCCAAATGCGTCAAAAACATGTGGATGTGGAGATAGTTTTTCTTTTTAATAATAACATAAATTATATTTAATAATTTTTAAATATTTATTATATTTAATATTTATTAAAAGAAAAATTATACAATAATGAATATAGTAGAAATTATAGGATATCAAAGAAAAAATCTTGGAACATCTTATTCTAAAAGATTAAGATCTAATGGAAATGTTCCTTGCGTATTGTATGGGGGAATCAATCAAGTTCACTTTTATTCTCCTATTGGACTATTTAAAAATATAGTATATAGTTCGGAGACAAAATTTATTAACGTTAATATTGAAGGTTGTGAATATAAGTGTATATTACAGGATATTCAATTTCATCCAGTTAGCGAAACTATATTGCATATTGATTTTTTAAAAATTTTTGATAATAAAAAAATTAAAATGAATATACCTGTTAATGTTATTGGAAAATCCAAAGGCATAGCTAAAGGTGGTGTATTGGCAAAAAAAATAAGAAGTTTACAAATTATTGCCTATCCAAAAGATATGCCCTTGAATATAGATTTAGATATTAGTAATCTTGATGTTGGAAATTCTTTTAAAGTAAAAGATGTTAAAACAGATAATTATAAAATTTTAAATTTTCATTCTTTGCCTATTTTGTCAATAATAATGCCAAGAGTATTAAAAATTGCCAAAGACAGTGATGAAGAAGATCCAAAAAAAGAAAAATAAAAAATAAAAAAAAATAATAAATAGTTATATTATTATTTATTATTTTCTTTTAAAGAAGAATATTTATATATAATATTATTATTTAAAAATTCCTCTATAGCTTTAATTGTCGGCTTTTGCATTTTTTCATAACATTTAGAAATTTCTATCTGTTCTTTATTTTCATATATTTCTTCATTATTATCATTATTAATAAATTCATTAATTTTACTTGATATTTCTTTTTTTATCTTTATTAAAAACTGTTTAGATCTAATTGCTATTATCATTGTTATTTCATACATATTATTCATAGAGCTTAAATTTTTTTTAAAATCCCTAGTAATTACATTTTTTATTTTTTTCATAGTATTTTTAAATTTTTAAATATTTTTTTTTAAATATATTTATATATATATATGTAATATTTTTTATATATAAACTATTGTGATACTTTTTAAAAAAAATATTACAATAATTTATCATATTAATAAAAAAAAAGTTTTTATTTTTTTTAATATTTTTATTAAAAAAAATATAATTATATTGAGAATTAATTTGAAGATATAATGCTTTTTCATTTAAATCATTATATTTAGATATTTTTTGAAAGTTTATTAAATTGATCATAGTTGATTTATAATATCCTAATTCATAATACAATTTAATATTATTGAAAATATTTTGAATTTTTTTTTTTTTTAAATAATTTAAATATTTTTTGCATTTTTTACTATATATTGAATTTGGATATATTTTTAAGTATAATTTAAAAAAATTAATAACATTATTTTTTTTACTAAAATCTATTTTTAAAGATTCTAAATATAAAGAATACGCTCGCATATATAAAGCATCCTCAAAACAAATAAAATTACAATGATACTTGCAAAATTTTTGAAAAAAAAATGAACTTTTTACATACTTTTTTTTATAAAAACTACAATATCCTTTATAAAAAGTTATCAATGATTTTTTTTTTTTAAATTTTATATTAAAAATTAATAATTTTAATATTTTTAGTGTTTTTTTATATTTTTTGTTCTTATAGTATTTTAATAATATACTATAATTATAATATTTACTATTATCTGCTAATTTATTTTTTTTAAAATTACTATAAGATACAAATATTATAAATATAACTAATGATATTTTTATTAATTTTTTATTTAACATTAAATATAATAATTTTATTTTTTTTATTTTTAAATATTAATATTTTATTAAAAATAAAATAATAAATTTATTATGCTTAATTTATTCAAGAATTTTATTAAAAAAAAAAATCTATTTTCGAAAAAATCTAATATCTTAATTGCCATTAGTGGAGGAGTTGATTCAATGGTGTTGGCTAATTTTTTCTATGAATCAAAAATAAATTTTGCAATAGCACATTGTAACTTTAAATTAAGAGGATATGATTCGGATAAAGATGAATATTTAGTTAAAAAAATTTCAGAAAAATACAAAGTAAATTTTTACAAAAAAAATTTTAATATTAATAAATATTCAAAATTAAACAGAATTTCTATACAAATGGCGGCAAGGGAATTAAGATACAAATGGTTTAATAATATATTGTTAAAAAAAAAGTTTAATAAAATTGCAACCGCTCATCATTTAAATGATAGGATTGAGACAATATTATTTAATATCACTAAAGGAACTGGTATATCTGGACTACATGGGGTTTTATTAAAAAATAAAAAAATAATTAGACCGATTTTATTTCTAAAAAAAAGTCAAATAATTTTATATGCAAAAAAAAAAAAGCTTCAATGGAATGAAGATTCATCTAATTCCATAAATAATTATAAAAGAAATTTAATAAGAAATAAAGTAATTCCTATTTTAAAATTAATTAATCCTCAAATTGAAAATACATTTCAAAATAATATAAAAAAGTTTATAGATACAGAAAGTATATTTAAACATTATATTAAAAAAATAGAAAAAAAAATAATAACTATTAAAAATTTAACATATTACATAAATATAAATAAAATTAATAGTCAGGATTGGAATTTTACGATTTTATTAGAAATTTTAAAAAAATTTGAATTTAATAACTATCAAATAAAAAACTTAATTAATAATTCAAAAAATGGAAAATTAATATTTTCAAATTCTTATGCTTTAAGTGTAAATAGACAAATATGGATCATAAGAATGATTAGAAGTAAAAAAAATATTTTTTATTTTTTAAATATAAAAAACAAGTTTTTAACATTAAATAATAATATTTATATATTTTTTATTTTAAAAAAAAAAAAATTCAATAAATTAAATAATTCCAATATTTCTGTATTAGATTTTTCATTACTAAAATTCCCTTTAAAAATTAGAAAATGGCAAATTGGTGATTTTTTCTACCCCCTAGGTATGTTAAAACGCAAAAAAATAAACCATTTTTTAATCAATCAAAAGATTTCTATAGTTGAAAAAGAAGACATACATATAGTGATATCAAGAAAAAAAATTATTTGTATTTTAGAATATAGAATAGACGAGCGCTTTAAAATTAAAAAAAAAACAAATATTATATACCAAATAAAAAAACAATAAAATTAATAATTTTTTATTATTATTGTAGTAATTAAAAAAAAAGCAATAATAAAAATTTTATAATTACTTTTGAATATATGAAAAATAGTAATATTGAAAAAAATTTAAAACTATTATTAAGTTTACAATTAATAGATAACAAACTTAATGAAATAGAAAAATTAAAAGGCGAGTTGCCAATAGAGATGTTAAGTCTGAAAAAAAAAATTATTAAATTTGAAAGCAAGATAAGTGATCTCGAAAAAGAATTTAAAGAAAATAATAAGGATATAGAGATTGGTAAATTAAAAATTAAAAATATTGAAAAATTAATATATAAATATAAAAATCAACACATACACATAAGAAACGAAAAAGAATATAAAGCTATAAACACAGAAATAGAGCTACAAAACTTAGAAAAAAAAATATTAGAAAAAAAAATAAAAGAAAAATATAAAAACTTAGAAGAAAAAACTAAAAATATTATTAATTATAAATTTTTTTTAAAAAAAAATAAAATAAATTTAAAAATAAAAAAAGAAGAATTAGAGTTCATAATGAAAGAAAATGAAGAAACAAAAAAAACACTAATTAACGATAAGCAAAAATTTATAAAAAAAATAGAAATAAAACTTTATAATACTTATCAAAAAATAAAAAATAATTTAAAAAACAAACTTGCGGTCGTTATGATAAAAAGAAATGCTTGCGGAGGATGTTTTAGTATAATACCATTTCAAAAACAAATAGACATTAGAAAAAATGAAAAAATTATATTATGTGAATATTGTGGGAGAATTTTTGCTGGAATTATAAAATTTATTTTATAAAAAAATAATGAACAATATTTATCATACAATCACAGCTGCACTTCCATACGCAAATGGATTAATTCATATTGGTCATTTAGCTGGTGTTTACATACCCTCTGATATATACTCAAGATACTTAAGAAGTAAAAAAAAAAAAATTATTTTTATCAGTGGATCCGATGAGCATGGGGCGCCAATAACAATTAAAGCAAAAAAAGAAAATATATTGCCAACAAAAATAATAGATAAATATTATCATATTAATAATAAATCGTTGAGAAAATTTGGAGTTAATTTTGATTTTTTTTCAAGAACTTCATCTCAAATTCATAAAAAAATTGTTCAAAATTTTTTTATGAAACTTTATAATAAAAATATTTTTGAAGTTCATGAAAATAAACAATTTTATGATACTATATATAAACAATTTTTACCAGATAGGTATTTAATTGGTACTTGCTCGAAATGCAATCATAAAAAAGCATACGGAGATCAATGCGAATCTTGTTTAGCAAACTTAAGTGGCAGTGATTTAATTAATCCTGTATCTATATTGAGTAATAAAAAACCAATTTTAAAAAAAACAAAACATTGGTATTTACCTCTTTATAGATACGAAAAATGGTTGCAAAATTGGCTTTTTAATACTCAAAAAAAATGGAAATTAAATGTCCACGGACAATGTAAATCTTGGATTAATCAGGGATTAAAATCCAGATCAATTACCAGAGATTTAAACTGGGGGATTAGTTTACCATTAAAAAAAGAAGAAGAAGAAAAAAAAGTTTTATATGTTTGGTTTGATGCGCCAATTGGATATATAAGTGGATCCCAAGAATGGGCAAAAAAATATAATACAAATTGGAAGTTTTTTTGGAAAAAAAAAAATACTAAACTTATAAATTTTATCGGAAAGGATAATATTGTTTTTCATTGTATTATATTTCCAATAATGCTAAAAGAATATGGTGAGTTTATATTGCCAGAAAATGTACCAGCAAATGAATTTTTAAATTTAGAAAGTAAAAAAATATCTACTTCAGAAAATTGGGCAATCTGGCTCGATGATTATTTAATAGATTTCCCTAATCAACAAGATAGCTTGAGGTATATACTTTGCTCTAATTCACCAGAAACAAAAGATAATAATTTTCAATGGAAAGATTTTCAATCTAAAAACAACAACGAACTTGTTAATATATTAGGCAATTTTATTAATAGAACTTTTTTTTTAATAAATAAATATTTTAATGGAATAGTTCCTAAAAAAAAAACTATTAAAAAAATAGATAATAGAGTATTAAAAAATATAAAAAGTATTATTACAGAAATAGAGAAAAATTTAGAACTTTTTAAATTCAAAGAAAGTATTTCTTTATTTATGAATATTGCAAGGGAAGGAAATGCATACCTAACAAAGACTGAGCCATGGATATTGATTAAAAAAAATAAAAGTAGAGTAAAAACTATTTTACATATATGCTTGCAAATTATTATAAAGATTACTTTTTTATCTGAAATTTTTTTACCAAATACAAGTGTAAAATTATATAAAATAATTAAACTAAAAAAATTATATTGGAATAATTTAAATAATGATATTATTTTAAAAAATAAAACTAAAATAGAAAACTTTTTTTTACTATTTAGCAAAATAGAAAATCAAGATATAAAAAAACAAATATTAAAACTTAAAAATAAAAAAAATAATTTATTTCCTTTAAATTAAAATAAAGTTAAAAAATTTATATAATTTAAAAAAAAAAGATTATTTTTATAAAAAAGTTATAATTTTATTTTTAATAAAAAAATTTTAAAAAGGGGAAATGCCAGAGTGGTCAATTGGGGCGGACTGTAAATCCGTTGCTTAATAGCTTCGAAGGTTCAAATCCTTCTTTCCCCACTTAAATATTGCGGAAATAGCTCAGTTGGTAGAGCGACAGCCTTCCAAGCTGTAGGTCGCGAGTTCAAGTCTCGTTTTCCGCTCTTTTAGATAATTGCCGATGTAGCTCAGTAGTAGAGCATTTTCTTGGTAAGAAAAAGGTCATGGGTTCAATTCCCGTCATTGGCTCATATAAAATTTAATTCAAAAAAGTTATAAAAAATGGCTAAAGAAATATTTGATCGTTCAAAACCACATATAAATATTGGTACAATTGGTCATGTTGATCATGGAAAAACAACATTAACAGCTGCTATTACTTCAGTTTTATCAAATGATGGTTTAGCTCAAAAAAGAGATTTTGATACTATTGATAATGCCCCGGAAGAAAGAGAGAGAGGGATTACAATAAATACATCCCACGTAGAGTATGAAACTGAAAAAAGACACTATGCTCATGTAGATTGTCCGGGACATGCAGATTATGTAAAAAATATGATAACTGGTGCTGCTCAAATGGATGGCGCTATCTTAGTAGTAGGAGCAACGGACGGCCCAATGCCTCAAACAAGAGAGCATATATTATTATCCAGACAAGTTGGTGTTCCCGCTCTTGTTGTATTTATAAATAAAGTAGATATAGTAGATGATGCAGAGCTAATTGAATTAGTCGAAATAGAAGTAAGAGATTTATTAAATTATTATAAATTTGACGGCGATAATATTCCAGTAGTTCAAGGTTCTGCTCTTGGCGCTTTAAATGGTGAAGAGAAATGGGTAGAAAAAATAAAAGAGTTAATGAAAGCTGTTGATGATTATATACCCTTACCAAAAAGAGCAATAGATAAAGATTTTTTAATGCCAGTTGAGGATGTTTTTTCAATTACAGGAAGAGGAACTGTTGCAACCGGAAGAATAGAGAGAGGCTCGATCAATACAAGTAACCCTGTTGAAATCTTAGGCATGGGGGAAGAAATTTTAACCTCAACAGTTACAGGTGTTGAGATGTTTAGAAAAATCTTAAATAGAGGAGAAGCTGGTGATAATGTAGGGCTTTTATTAAGAGGGGTTACTAAAGAATCAATCACTAGAGGAATGGTAATAGCTAAGCCTAAAACGATTAGTATTCATACAAACTTTAAGGCAGAAATTTATGTCTTATCAAAAAAAGAAGGAGGAAGACATACTCCATTCTTTAATAAATATAGGCCACAATTCTTTTTAAGAACTACTGATGTAACTGGAGTTATAAAATTACCTAAAGATGTAGAAATGGTTATGCCTGGAGACAATATCACTATTGAAGTTGAATTATTAAGCAAGGTAGCAATAGAAATAGGGCTTCGATTTGCAATAAGAGAAGGAGGAAAAACTGTTGGCGCCGGTCAAATAACTGAAATAATAAAATAATTAATAAATTTTAATTGTTTATAATATAATATTTTTTTAAATTTATTTTTAATCAATTTTAAACAATTTTTATTAATTATATAATACGGGTGTGGCTTAATTGGTATAGTAATGGTCTCCAAAACCATTGATTGGGAGTTCGAGTCTCTCCACCCGTGCAAATTTATATTATTGTGGTAAAATTAAAAAAAATTATTATTGAATCTTATAATGAAATGTTATATATGGTTTCTTGGCCAAAATATAATGAACTTCAAGAAAAAACTATTATTATTTTTATATGGTCTTTGTTATTTTCAATTTTAATAGCAATTATAGATATAATTTTTAAGAATTTTATATTTTTATTTTATAATTTTTTTTAAAGTTTTTAAAATTTTTAAAATATGAATGATATAAAATGGTATGTAATCAAAGTAATTAATGGACATGAAAAAAAAATTAAATTATATCTTGAGACAGAAATTTTAAATCAAAATTTAAAAAATTATATTATAAAAATACTAATACCTTCTCAAGAAGTATATTCAATACGTAAAGGTAAAAAATATGTAAGAAAAAAATTTTTTTTCCCAGGATATATATTGTTATATGCTAATTTATTTCATATAAAATCATTTAATATAATAAAAAACACTTCTGGTGTTTTAGGTTTTTTAACTTTTAAAGGATTAAAAAATAATTTTATACTTCCACAGTCAATTAGAAAAAATGAAATAAACAGAATATTAGGAAAAATAGATGAAAATAAAAAATTAGAAAAATTAATCAATCCTTTTATTCTTGGTGAAATTGTCAGAGTTATAGATGGTCCATTTATTGGTTCCACAGGAAATATACAAAAAATATTTAAAGAACGTAAAAAAATAAACGTTATGTTAAAAATTTTCGGAAGAACCACGCCAATTGAATTGCATTACATGCAAGTTAAAAAAACTTTATAAAAATTATAAAATTAAAATATGTCTAAACAAATTAAAGGATATTTAAAACTACAAATAAAAGGAGCATTAGCAAATCCTTCTCCACCTATAGGCCCCGCGCTTGGAAGTAAAGGTTTGAATATTATGGAATTTTGTAAAAAATTTAATGCAATTACTAAGGATAAAAAAGGAGATGTATTGCCAGTTGTTATTACGATATATAAAGATAATTCTTTTGACTTCATAATTAAAACACCTCCAACATCAGTTTTAATAATGAATATGATTAAAATAAAAAAAGGATCTAAAGAAGCTAATAGAAACAAGGTAGGGACTATATCTTTAGAGCAAGTTAAAAAAATTGCGGAAATCAAAATAGTAGATTTAAATACTTTAAAAATAGATTCTGCAATTAAAATGGTAGTTGGCACTGCAAAAAGCATAGGTATTACTGTAAAATAAAATATATAAAAATGGCAAGAATAACTAAAAACCAAAAAAAAAATATTAAAAAATATAATTTTAAAATTTCTTATGAATTAGAGGAAGCAATTAAAATTATCAAAGATATTACTTATACAAAATTTAATTCATCAATAGATATTGCTATTAAATTGGGAATAAATACAAAAAAAACAGATCAGGTTGTAAAAAATAATATAGTATTGCCACACGGTGTAGGTAAAAAAAAAAAAATATTAACTTTATGTACTAAAGAAAAGGAAGATGAAGCTAAGGATGCTGGCTCTGATTATGTTGGATTGACAGAATATATAGAAAAAATTAAAAACGGATGGCTTGACTTTGACGTAATAATTGCAATGCCTAGTGTGATGCTAGAGTTGGAAAAATTAGGAAAAATTTTAGGACCGAAGGGATTAATGCCAAATTCTAAAAATGGAAATATAACAACAAAGCTAGAAGATTCAATAAAAAAAATCCAAAAGGGTAAAATTTTTTTTAAAACAGATAAATATGGAATAATACACTCTAGTGTTGGAAGAATTTCTTTTTCAGATAAAGAAATTAAAAAAAATATTATAGAATTAATAAATTTAATTATAAAAATTAGACCTGCATCTTTAAAAGGTATATATTTAAAAAATATTACACTTTCAAGTACAATGAGTAAAAGTATTACTATTGATAAAAAAAATATTATTGTATAAAAAAATATGTATATAAAAGATAAAATTCAAATTGTAAATAAACTTAAGGATAAATTATTATCTAATTGTTTTTATATAATAGATGCAAGCGGACTAAAAGTAGAAGAAATAAATAAATTTAGAAAAGAATGCTTTAAGAAAAAAATATCTTATCAAGTAGTAAAAAATACTTTAATAAAAAAAACTTTAAAAGAATTAAATAACATCAACATTGATTTAAAGTTTTTAAAAGGATTTTCAGGAATATTAATTACAAATAATTTAAATAGCAACCAACCTGCTAAAATTATAAAAAGCTTTAGAGACCTTGATAGTATTAAAAAAATTAAACTTAAAATTGCTTTTATTGAAGAATCATTATTTATTGGCAACGAATCTTTAGAAAAATTAATAAAAATTAAATCTAAAAATGAAATGATATATGATATAATTTTACTATTAAAATTTTCTATTGGTGAAATTATTAATTCATTAAATAATGAAAAAAATAAAATATTTAGTATTATTGAAGGTTTAAAGAAAAAAAAATAAATTATTTATTATTAAATTAAAATATTAAAAAAATATGTTAGAACTTAAAGAATTAGCAGAAAAATTAGTTAATTTAAACGTAAAGCAAATTAATGAATTATCTGAAATATTAAAAAAAGATTATAATATTGAACCAGTTGTACCATCAACTCCAGTTCAAAATGATACATTAGGTGGTGATAAAAAAAAAGAAGAAAAAACTGAATTTGATGTAATCTTAACTTCTATAGGATCTAAAAAATTAGCAGTAGTAAAATTAGTGAAAGAATTCACATCACTAGGATTAAAAGAATCTAAAGATCTCGTAGAGTCTGCGCCAAAAGCTATAAAAGAAAAAGTAAAAAAAGACGAAGCTAATCAAATGAAAAAGCAATTAGAAGATATCGGAGCTAGTGTTGAGTTAAAATAAATTTTTTTATATTTTTTTATTATTTATTAAAATTTTAATAACTTGGAAAAAAAAGAAAATTTGAAAAGTAAAAGAATAAATTTTTCTTCTATTAAATCTATAGTAGATTATCCTGATTTTATGGATATTCAAATTAAATCTTTTAAAGATTTTTTTCAACTAGAAACATTATCTTCTAAAAAAAATGAAGAAGGTTTGTATAAAGTTTTTATAGAAAATTTCCCCATAATAGATGGAAAAGAAAATTTTATATTAGATTTTATAGATTATTCACTTGATTTGCCAAAATATTCTCCAGAAGAATGTATTGAAAGAGGAGTAACGTATGCAGTGCCATTAAAAGCAAAATTAAAATTATCTTCAAAAAATTTTGAAGATAACTTTAAAGATATAGAGCAAGAAGTGTTTTTAGGTAACATACCATATATGACGCTAAAAGGATCTTTTATAATTAATGGAGCAGAAAGAGCAATAGTCTCTCAGCTACATAGATCTCCTGGTGTATTTTTTGGACAAAGCAAGCATACAAATGGCGCAAAACTTTACTCTTCTAGAGTAATACCATTTAGAGGATCTTGGATTGAATTTGCTACAGACATTAATAATATAATGTATGCGTATATAGATAGAAAAAAAAAATTTCCAATTACAACGCTTTTAAGAGCCATAGGTTATGGTCTAGATAGAGATATTTTAAATATATTTAAAATATCAGAAGATATTAAAGTAACAAGAAAGGAACTTAACAAAAGAATAGGAGACGAAATAGCTGCGAGAGTACTAAAAAGATGGACAGAAGACTTTGTAGATGACGATACCGGAGAGGTAGTAACTATTGACAGAAATGAAGTTCAATTTCATAGGAAAGAGGTGATTAGCAAAGAATTAATAGATAGATTATTAGAGGAAAATGTAAAATTAATAACTGTTACAAAAAATAGCATAAACAAGTCAGATTATGCTGTAATATACAATAGTTTAGATCAAGACAACTCGAATTCAGAAAGAGAGGCTGCTGAACAAATATACAGACAATTAAAAAACACAGAGGCGCCAGATGAGCAAACTGCAAAAGAAATAATACAGAATTTATTTTTTAGTAATAAAAGATATGATCTAGGAGAGGTTGGTAGATACAGAATTAATAAAAAACTTGATAATATTAATACTCCAAATACAGTTAAAATATTAACCAAAGAAGATATTATAAAAATTGTAAAATATTTGGTTGGACTAATAAATTCAAAAGCAGTAGTGGATGATATAGATCACCTTAGTAACAGAAGAGTAAGGACTGTAGGTGAACAGTTGTATAATCAATTTGGCATAGGATTGTCAAGAATATCAAGAACAATAAAAGAAAAAATGAGCATAGTGGATAATGAAGAATTTAAGCCTAGTGGTCTTGTTAATGCAAGGATTTTATCATCTGTTATAAATTCTTTCTTTGGCACAAGTCCTCTTTCTCAATTTATGGATCAAATAAACCCATTATCTGAAGTTACTCATAAAAGAAGAATTTCTGCACTGGGACCCGGAGGTCTTTCGAGAGAAAGAGCTGGTTTTGAAGTTCGTGATGTTCACTACACTCATTATGGAAGATTATGTACAATTGAAACCCCAGAGGGTCCAAATATTGGATTAATTTCATCACTATGTATATATGCCAAAATTAATAACATGGGTTTTATTCAAACTCCATACAAAAAAGTTGAAAATGGGAAAATAGATACAGGTAATAAAATTTACTATCTTACTGCAGAGGAGGAAGATAAATATAACATAGCTCAAGCAAATATAAACTTAGATGATAAAAACAATATAATAGAAAATAAAATCAAAGTAAGATGTGAGGGTGATTTTCCAATAATAGATAAAAATAAAGTTTCTTATATAGATATCGCCCCAAATCAAATTGTTTCAATTGCTGCGTCTCTAATTCCTTTTTTAGAGCATGATGATGCAAATCGAGCATTAATGGGATCTAATATGCAAAGACAAGCTGTTCCTCTTATTAGTCCAGAATCTCCAATAGTAGGGACTGGTGTAGAGGCAAAAGTAGCAACAGACTTTCGTGGATTAATATATGCCAAAAAAAATGGGACAATAAAATACGTTGATTCTAAAAAAATTATAATTAAATACGAACTTTCAAAAGAAGAAAAAATATCTTCCTTTAATGAAGAGATTGAAACTTATAACTTGTCTAAATTTATAGGAACAAATCAAGAAACATGTATTAATTTAAAGCCTATAGTTTTTAAAGATGAAAATGTAAAAATTAATCAACTTTTATGCGAAGGGTATGCAACTCAAGATGGCGAACTAGCATTAGGTAGAAATTTAAAAGTTGCCTTTATGTTGTGGAGGGGTTATAATTTTGAAGATGCAATTGTTATATCAGAAAAAATAATTAGAGATGATATTTTTACTTCAATACATATTGAAGAATTCGAACTAGAAGTAAGGGATACGAAAAAAGGAGAAGAGGAGTTGACCAATGAAATTCCGAACGTTAATGAAGAAATGATAAAAAATCTGGATGAAAATGGTATTATAAAGATAGGATCAAAAGTTAAAGAAGGTGATATATTAATTGGAAAAATTACCCCAAAAGGAGAGACAGATCCAACTCCAGAAGAAAAATTATTAAGAGCTATTTTTGGAGATAAAGCTGGGAATGTAAAAGATGCATCATTAAGACTTCCCCCTTCATCCGAAGGAACTGTTATAGAAGTAAAAATTTTTTCAAAATTTAAAAAAGATAAAGATTTAAAATTTAAGATAAAAAATAAAATTAATGAATTAAAAGACAAATATTCAAAAAAATTAATTTCATTAAAAATCATTATGATAAATAAACTAAATAATATATTAGAAAATAAAAAATCTAATTCTATTTATCATAAACATGGAGATAAGGTAATTTCCAAAAATACAAAATTTACATTTGATTTAATTAAAGAAAAATTATTTCCAGACAAATATATATATAAAAAAAAAATAAATTTTAATATTTTAGAAGAAAATAATTTTATCGAGGATATTATAATAGATAATTGGACAAACATAAAAGAAATCAATCAATTAATAAATATCTTAGTGAAAAATTATCATAAAACTCGAAGTAAAATATTAAGAAATTTCAAAAGAGAAAAATTTAAACTAGAAGTTGGGGATGATTTACCAACTGGAATTGTTAAAATAGCAAAAGTATATATTGCTAAAAAAAGAAAATTAAAAGTTGGAGATAAAATGTCAGGAAGACATGGTAATAAAGGCGTAGTTGCAAAAATTGTCAAAGAAGAAGATCTGCCATTTTTATGCGATGGAACTTCGGTTGATATTGTCTTAAACGCAATAGGCGTTCCTGCAAGAATGAATTTAGGCCAAATTTATGAAACAATTTTAGGATGGGCAGGACTTGAGCTAAATAAAAAATACTCTACTCCAATATTTGATAGTGCATCTATACAAGAAATAGATCGAGAGCTCAAGCATGCTAATATATTTAATTTAGGAAAAGTAAATCTCTATGATGGATTAAGTGGCAAAAAATTTGATCAAAAAGTAACAGTAGGTGTTATATATATGTTAAAATTAAATCATTTAATAGACGATAAAATGCATGCAAGATCTATTGGTCCTTATTCATTAATTACACAGCAACCGCTGGGCGGAAAATCACAATTTGGAGGTCAGAGATTTGGAGAAATGGAAGTCTGGTCACTGGAGGCTTTTGGTGCAGCATATTTACTTAGAGAGATTTTAACAATAAAATCAGATGATATCAATGGTAGAACAAAAGCTTATGAAGCTATAGTTAAAGGCGAAAATATCAAAACGCCCAATTTGCCAGAATCGTTTAATGTATTAGTTCATGAATTAAAAGGACTGTGTCTTGAAATAACTTTAAATTAAAATCATAAATAAAACTAAATTTTTTATAAATTAAATAAAAAAATGTTATTTACAAATTATAAAAAAAAAGTTACTAATTTTTCTAAAATTACTATTAGTCTTGCTTCTCCAGAGTCAATACTTGAAAAATCTTATGGAGAAATAACGCAACCAGAAACTATAAATTATAGAACTTATAAGCCAGAAATGAAAGGCTTGTTTTGTGAAAAAATATTTGGACCAGTAAAAGACTGGGAATGTCATTGTGGAAAATATAAAAGAATAAGATACAAAGGAATTATTTGTGATAGATGTGGTGTTGAAGTGACTGAAAAAAAAGTCAGAAGAGACAGGGTTGGTCATATTGAACTTGTTATCCCTGTTGCGCATATTTGGTATTTTAGATCCTTGCCAAATAAAATTGGATATTTAATTGGATTGGCCACAAAAAAGCTAGATCAAATAATTTATTATGAAAGATATATAGTTATACAGCCGGGGATAAAAATAGAAGAAGGAATAAATCATATGGATTTTCTTAATGAAGATGAGTACTTAGATATAATAGATACTTTGCCATTTAATAATAAACTCTTAAATGATAAAAATTCAAATAAATTTATAGCAAAAATGGGAGCAGAGGCACTAGAGATGCTTCTTAAAAGAATAAATTTAGATGAGCTTTCTTTTGATTTAAAGGATCAGATTATAAATAGCTCGTCTCAGCAAAAAAAAATAGAAGCACTGAAGAGACTCAAAATTATAGAAGCTTTTAGAGATTCAAGAAATAGAATTAAAAATAAACCAGAATGGATGATTATTAAAATAGTTCCTGTCATTCCGCCAGAATTAAGGCCACTGGTACCCTTGGAGGGTGGAAAATTTGCGACTTCAGATATAAATGATTTATACAGAAGAATAGTTATTAGGAATAATAGATTGAAAAAATTAATCAACATAAAAGCTCCAGAAGTTATTTTAAGAAATGAAAAAAGAATGCTACAAGAAGCTGTTGATGCATTATTGGATAATTCAAGAAGAATTAATACAGTAATTTACGAAGGCAATAGGCCGTTAAAGTCTTTAAGCGAAATGCTTAAAGGCAAGCAAGGTAGATTTAGACAAAATCTTCTTGGAAAAAGAGTAGATTATTCAGGCAGATCTGTAATTGTCGTAGGTCCTAAGTTAAAATTACATGAGTGCGGATTACCAAAAAATATGGCATCTGAATTATTTAAGCCATTTATTATAAGAAAATTAATAGAAAGAGGTATAGTAAAAACTGTAAAATCTGCAAAAAAATTTGTCGATGTTAAAAATCCTATAATATGGGATATTTTAGAAAATATTTTACAAGGACACCCTATATTATTAAATAGAGCCCCAACTCTTCATAGATTAGGAATACAAGCTTTTCAACCAAAACTCATAGAAGGAAAAGCAATTCAATTACACCCATTAGTTTGTACCGCTTTTAATGCTGATTTTGATGGCGACATGATGGGGGTTCATATTCCATTAAGTCAGGAAGCAATTGCAGAAGCTTCTATATTAATGCTATCTTCTCATAATATTTTAAATCCTGCTAATGGCCTTCCTATTGCAATTCCTTCAAAAGATATGATATTAGGACTATATTATATAACAAAAGGAAAAAAAAGTAAAAAAAATTATAAAATCAAAGGAGAGGGTTTGATATTTTCTTCAAATCAAGAAGTAATAATAGCTATTAATTCTGAGAAAATATCTCAACATGCATATATAAAGCTAAAGGCTAATGTTTTAGAAAATAATAAAGTGGTTAATAAAATTATCAATACTGTATCTGGCAGAGTTGTCTTTAATCAATATATTCCTAAAAATTTAGGATTTATAAATGAATTATTAACAAGTCAAAATTTACAAAAAATAATATCTAAAGTATATAAAAATTCAGGGATACTATACACTGCTAATTTTTTAGATAACATTAAAGACTTGGGGTTTGAATCTGCATGTATAGGGGGCCTTAGTATTTCATTAAATGACATAAAAGTTCCAAAAATAAAGAACAACTTAGTAATTAAAGCTAATGATAATGTTGATATTATTTTAGATAATTATTTCATGGGATTAATGACAAATAATGAAAGATATAATCAAATAATAAATATTTGGATAAAAACTAATAATCAAATTACAAATTCATTATTAAATCAATTAGAAGAAGATCAAGAAGGGTTTAATTCTGTATATATGATGATGCATTCTGGCGCAAGAGGGTCTAAAGAGCAGATAAGACAGTTAGGTGGTATGAGGGGACTTATGGCAAAGCCACAAAAAAATTTACAGGAAGCTGGGGAGATTATAGAAAATCCGATTATTTCTAATTTTAAAGAGGGATTAGATGTTGTTGAGTATTTTATATCTACACATGGTGCGCGAAAAGGACTTGCTGATACGGCATTAAAAACAGCAGATGCCGGTTATCTAACGAGAAGATTAGTAGATGTTGCTCAAGATATCATAATCACAGAAGAAGATTGCGGAACAATAAGAGGCATAGTGGTATCAGAAAATATAAAAGAAAATAATGAAATTATAGAACTATTGTCTGATAGAGTTTTAGGTAGAATTAGCGTTAATGACATAATAGATCCAATTAATAAAAATATTATTCTTTCCGCAGGAGAGGAAATAACAGATAAAATATCTGAAATTATTAAAAGTAGTTCAATTGAAGAATTAGAAATTAGATCAGTATTGACGTGTGAAAGTAAAAATGGAATATGTATTAAATGCTATGGAAGAAATCTTGCAACAGATAGTATGGTGCAAATTGGAGAAGCGATAGGAGTTATTGCAGCTCAATCAATAGGCGAGCCTGGTACGCAGTTAACCTTAAGAACATTTCATGTTGGAGGTACTGCATCTAACGTAGCAATTGAGACGAAAATAAAATCTAAATTTGATGGAAAAGTTATTTTTGAAGATATTAAATTTATAAAAACAAAAAATAAAGAAAAAGAAGATGTCGAAATAGTATTAGGAAGATCAGGTGAAATTAAAATTATTGATTTTAAATCTAAAAAAATATTATCAAATTATCACGTTCCTTATAGTGCATACTTAAAAGTCAAAGAAAATGCCAAGATAAAAAAAGGAGAAGATTTATTTCATTGGGATCCATATAATGCAGTAATAATATCTTCAAAAAGCGGAAAAGTAAAATTTGAATCAATAAAGGAGGGAATTACTTACAGAGAAGAATATGACAATCAAACTGGGCATAAAGAAAAAGTTATTATAGAGCCAAAAGATAAAAGAGAAAATCCAAGTATCATAATAGAAGATAAAAATAAAAAAAATAACTATTATAACTTACCTATTGGTGCTCATATTTTTGTAAAAGAAGGAGAAGTGATAAATTCTGGTCAAATTTTAGCGAAAATTCCTAGAATTATGAATAAATCAAGAGATATCACGGGTGGTCTTCCAAGAGTTACTGAATTATTTGAAGCAAGAAATCCATCGAATCCAGCAATAGTAAGTGAGATTGATGGTATTGTTATTTATGGCAAAATCAACAAAAGAGGAAATCGAGAAATTACTATTAAATCCAAGGAATTAATTGAAAAAAAATACTCAATACCTCTTTCAAAACATATATTAGTTCAAGATAATGACTATATTAAAGCAGGCTATCCATTATCAGGAGGAGCAATTACGCCAGCAGATATTTTATCCATAAAAGGACCTACTGTTCTACAAGAATATTTAGTCCAAAAAATACAAGAAATATATCGCCTTCAGGGAGTAAAGATTAATGATAAACATATTGAAATCATAGCAAGACAAATGATGCAAAAAGTTGAAATTGTTGAATCTGGAGATACAGGTTTTTTATTAGGCCAGATTGTCAATAAATTTTTATTTAGAGAAAAAAATGATCAAATATTTGATAAAAAAATAATTATTCATTCTGGAGATTCTCAAATATTTAAAATTGGACAAATAATAAGTTTAAGAAAATTAAATGAAGAAAATATAAACTTAAGGCAAAAAAAATTAAAAATAATTACAGCAAGAAGCATTGAAACTGCTATTTCAAAGCCTAAGTTGCAAGGCATTACTCAATCATCATTAGGAACGGATAGTTTTATGTCTGCTGCATCTTTTCAAGAAACAACAAAGATACTAAGTGAAGCATCAATCTGGGGCAAAGAGGATAATCTAAAAGGTTTGAAGGAAAATGTTATTATAGGTCATTTAATCCCGGCCGGCACAGGTATTAAAAAATACCAGGATTTAATCGTTGGATCTAAAAAAGAATATAACTTGCTTTTTAATAAATAAATTATTTTGACATATCAATACTTATTTATTTCATCTGTGAATTAAAGTTGTTTTTTCATCTTTAAAATTTAAAAAGTATCAATGCGCATACTTTGCGCATAGCTTTTTTTCCATAAGCTAGAAATACTGCCGCCTTGTTTATTTTTAATGTAATTATAAATTATATGGAAGAAATGAATTAATACATAAACCATATTTATGTATTTCCCTAATAACGGTAGAATTAATGTAAGAATATTCTGGAGGGGTAATAAAAAAAACAGTCTCTATTGTGTTATTTAAATAATTATTAATAAAAAAAATATTTTTTTCATATTCGAAATCTTTAACATTGCGTATGCCTCTTACTATGTAGTTTGTATTATATTTTTTTGTTAATAAAAATGTTAATATATTGTATTTTATAATTTTTATTTTTTTATTTTTATAAAAAATATTATTTATACAAAATATCATTTTTTCTGCAGAAAAATAACGTTTTTTATTTATATTACTATTAATACATATAATAATTTTATCAAAAAACTTTATACTTTTTAATACTATATATTCATGACCTTTAGTAAAAGGATCAAATGATCCTGGAAAAATAATTATTTTTTTCATTTGTTATCAAATTATAATAATACAATATTATATTTTTTATTTAATTTTATTATTAATAAAATTCTATAAAAAAGACTTTTTTTAATATAAAATTTTTAAAACTAATAAAATATATGTAATTTTAAACAAATATTTTTTTAATTTAAAATATTAATAAAAGTTTAAAAAATATAATTTTAATTAAAAATGCAATATTTTTATAAAAAAAATGTTATTAAATTAATAATATTCATATTTTTTTCATTTACATTTTGTAGTAAAAATTTTTTTTTTAATATTATTACTACTACTGGTATTATTAAAGATGCAGTTAAAAATATCACAAAAAAATCAATTCAAACTACAAGCTTGATGGGCGCAGGGGTGGATCCTCATCTATATAAAGCTACTCAATTAAACTTAAAACAATTAAATAATTCTAATATTATTTTTTACAATGGTTTAAATCTAGAGGGCAAGATGTCTGAAATATTTAAAAAACTAAATAATAATAAGAATATTTATGCAATTAGTAATAGTATTAATATTAAAAATCTAATTAGAGATATAAGTTTTTCTAGTAGTATAGATCCTCATATTTGGTTTAGTGTAAAATTATGGATAAATACCATAAAATATATTAATAATGTATTAAAAAAAAAAATTACAGTGTATTCAAATTTTTATCAAAATAATACTAATTTATATATAAAAAACTTAAAACTATTAAATAAATCAATAAAAAAAAATATTTTAAAGATCAAAAAAAAACAAAGAGTATTAATTACTGCACATGATGCATTTAGTTATTTTGGAAAATCATATAATATAAAAGTCAAAGGATTGCAGGGTATCTCAACTGTTTCTGAATTTGGCATTAAAGATATAATTGAATTGATAAATTTTATTATATTAAATAATATAAAAGCTATATTTTTAGAAACATCCATTCCAGATAAACCATTACAAGCAGTAATAGAGGGTTGTAGGGAAAAAAAATATAACGTAATAATTGGAGGGGGATTGCACTCAGATGCAATAGGTGAAGCAAATACTTTTGAAGATAATTACATAGGTATTATAAGTTCTAATACAAAAACGATTCTAAATACTTTAAAATGATCTATAACACTCCAAATTCTATTATTGATATAAAAAATCTTACTGTTTCTTATGACTCTAAGCCTATATTGTGGAATATTAATCTATCGATACCAAAAGGATCTTTAATTGGCATTATTGGACCCAATGGAGCTGGAAAATCAACATTAATAAAGACAATAATGGGATTAAATAATTATAATGGAAATATTAAGATTTTTAAAAAAAAATTGAAAGAAGTAAGAAAAAAAATCAGCTATGTCCCGCAAAAAGAATCAGTAGATTGGGATTTTCCAGCCTCTGTTTTGGATGTCGCAATGATGGGTAGATATCCCCACTTAGGCTTATTTAAAAAACCAAAAAAGATAGATCAGAAATTAACAATTGAATGTTTAAAAAAAGTAGAAATGGACAAGCATTTAAATAAACAAATATCTCAATTATCTGAAGGTCAAAAACAAAGAGTATTTATCGCAAGGGCATTGGCGCAAGAGGCAAATTTATATTTTATGGATGAACCATTTTCTGGAGTAGATGCATCTACCGAAAATGCAGTTATACATTTATTAAAAAAAATTACTAAAAATGGAAACACCATTGTTGTTGTGCATCATGACTTGCAATCTGTAGAGCATTATTTTAATTGGATTATTTTATTAAATATGAGAATAATTGCATCCGGGCCCACCGAAAAAGTATTTACAAAAAAATTAATTCAAGAAACGTATGGTGGAAAATTAAATATATTAAATAAAAAAAAATAAAATATGAAATTATTGACTGAATTTTTTTTTTTAAACAATCCTAATTTAATATATATATTAACTGGTATTATGCTTCTTAATGGAAGCGCGGCTATTGTAGGTTGTTTTATTTTTTTAAAAAAACAATCACTTATTAGCGATGCACTTTCTCATTCTATATTACCTGGAATATGCCTCGCGTTTATAATCTCTGGAACTAAAAATTCAATTTTTCTTACATTAGGTGCATTTATAACTGGATGGATATCATTGTTTTTAATTAATATTATTCATAAAAAATCTAAAATTAAAGAAGATGCGGCAATTGCAATAATTTTATCTATATTTTTTGGAACAGGAGTAGTGCTATTGACCATAATACAGCAATCAGGAAATCCCAACCAAGTTGGTCTGCATAGTTTTTTATTTGGAAAAGCGGCATCTTTGCTAAAAAAAGATATTATTATTTTTATTTTTATAAGTATAGCAATAGTATTTAGTGTTATAATATTTTTTAATGAATTATTTATTATAACATTCGATAGAAATTTTGCAATATCAATAGGTATGCCTATTGAACATTTAGAATTTTTAATCACACTATTGGTGATTTTTTCAGTAATATCAGGAATACAAACAGTTGGAATTGTATTGATGTCTTCTATAATGATCACCCCGGCCGCAACAGCAAGGTTATGGACTGATGATTTAAAAAAAATGATTATATTGTCAGCAGTATTGGCGATATTATCTGGAATAATAGGGTCTTTTATTTCTTATACAATACTTGGGATACCAACAGGTCCGTGCATTGTTATTGTAATTTCTATTATTTCTATATTTTCTTTTATATTTTCTCCAAAAAAAGGAATTTTATTTAAAAAAATAAAAAAATATAAAAATAAAAATGAAATATTATTAGAAAATATTTTAAAAATGTTATGCGAGTTAGGAGAAAAAGATAATTCTTTTTTTAAAGGAAGAAAAGAAGATGAATTAAGTAAAAAAAAACACATATCAATTAAAAAAATAAAATTTGGTCTTTTTTTATTATCAACAAGGGGTTTGGTTGAAAAAAAATCAAATAAATGAATATTGACATATTTAGGAAAAATAAAAGGAGAAAAAATACTAAAATTACATAGATTATGGGAATTATATTTAATTGAATACTTAAATAATAAATCAAAATACAAACATTATAATATAGAATTTATTGAATATATAATAACACCCATTATAAAAAAAAAGCTAAAAATTATATTAAAAAATTATTATTTAAATAAAAAAAAAATTAAAAGTGCTATTGATTTATAAAAATTATCTTAATACATTCTTTTAATTTTATTTTTTTATTTTTTTTATTTTGTGAAATAAAAATACTTTTAGTTTTTAATTTAAAAAAAGAACTCCACGGCCCATTAGATAACCTTATTTTTTTTTTTTTAAAAAAAAAGTTAATAATTTTATGTAGATTTATTTTTTTTTTATTTTTAATAATTTTAATACAATTTATTTTACTTATTAAGATAGGCTCTATGATTTTAGGAATTTTATAAAATTCATTATTATATTTTATATATGGACCATACCTCCCTATATCTATTAGGATTTTTTTTTTTTTAAAACTACCTAAATCTCTTGGAAATTTGAATAAATCCAAAGCTTCATTTAAAGTAATATATTCAATTAATTGATCTTTTCTTAAACTAATAAATTTTATATTTTTTTTATTTTCTCCGAATTGAATAAATGGACCATATTTTCCAAATCTAGTAATAATTAATTTTTTATTAAAAAACTTTCCCAAAAATTTAGATTTAATTATATTGAACTTGTTAATTTTTGAAACGATTTTTAATTTTTTATAAAATTTTTCATAAAATTTTTTTACTACTTTTATCCAAAATTTTTTATTTTGAGCAATAGAATCTAACTTTTTTTCAATATTTGCGGTAAATTTATAATTTGTTATATTTGAAAAATGTGAAACTAAAAAATCATTAACTATTAATGATATATTTGTAGGAAATAATTTATTTTTATTATTATTAATAATCTTAAATAACGTATGATTATAAATTTTATTATTTTTTAATTTTAGCACTAAAATTGCTTTTTGATTTTTTTTATTTAATTTTTTATTTATATATCCTCTTTTTTGAATTGTAGATATAATTGGAGCGTATGTAGATGGCCTTCCAATTCCTAGTTCTTCTAATTTTTTAACAAAACTAGCTTCTGTATACCTAGAAGGAGGCTTATTAAAAATTTCTACTGCTTCAATATCTATCAAAGACAAATCATCTTTTAATTTTAAGAAAAAAAATTTATTTAATTTTAGATCATTATCTTTATTAAAATCTTTATAAGCTTTTAAAAATCCTTCAAACCTTGTAATTTCACTATTAATAAAAAAAAAATTATTTAAAAAATTAGCTGATATTATAATTTTAATATTTTGAATTTTTATATCTTTCATTTGAGATGCAATAGATCTACTCCATATTAATTTATATAATTTCTTTTCATCCAGGGTGTTTCCTAGTTTTTTTTTTGAAAAATCTGTAGGCCTAATTGCTTCATGAGCCTCTTGAGTATTCAGAGAAACATTTTTATAAATTTTTAATTTAAAATAATAAATACCATAGCTTTTTATAATTTCTTCTTTTATTTTTTTTAATGAATATTTTGATAATTTAATAGAATCTGTTCTGATATAAGAAATTGCTCCAGACTCATATAAATTTTGAGCTAAAAACATTGTTTTGGTAACAGAATATCCAAATATTTTATTTGCTTCTTGCTGAAGCGTAGATGTCTTAAATGGCGGTAAAGGGGATTTGTAAAGAATTTTTTTTTTAATTTTAGTAATTAAAAACTTTAAATTTTTACATTTTAAAAACAATCCTTCAACTTCTTTTTTAAATAGTTTTTTTGAAAAATCACATTTAATTTTATTATTATTATTAATAAAATTAGCTTTAACTTTAAAATTAGAAAAAAAGTTAAAAAAATGAATAGATCTTTCTTTCTCTACAACTAATCTGACTGCCACGGACTGAACTCTTCCTGCAGATAAGCCTATTTTAATTTTTTTCCATAAAAGATAAGAAAGCTTATACCCAACAATCCTATCTAATATACGCCTTGTTTGTTGAGCGTTAATTAAATTAAAGTTTATTTTTTTAGGATTTTGAATTGCATTTTGAATTGCATTTTTAGTAATCTCTCTAAAAATTATTCTTTTTATTTTATTATATTTAATTTCTAATAATTCTTTTAGATGCCACGATATAGCCTCTCCTTCTCTGTCGTTATCACTTGCTAGATATATATATCTAAATTTTTTAGATATTTTTTTTAATTCATTTATTATATATTTTTTTTCTCTATTTATTTCATAATAAATTTTAAAATTTTTTTTAATATTAATAGCTTTTGAGCCTTTTACAAGATCTCTTACATGTCCATTGCAAGATTTAATTATATAATTATTGTCTAAATATTTTTTTATAGTTTTTAATTTTGATGGAGACTCTACAATGACAAGATTTTTATACATATAATTTTAAATAAATAAAAAATATTAAATTTATTAAATTGTAAATAAGCCTTAAGTAGACTTATTTACTAAATAAATTAATTTATTAATCTTACATTAACTGCATTCAATCCTTTTCTTTTTTCCTTTAAACTAAAAACTACCTTATCATCCTCCTTAACTTTGTCAACGAGATCTGATACATGAACAAAATACTCTTGCTCATCTGATGAATCTATAATAAATCCAAATCCTCTAGATTCATTAAAAAATTTTATTTTTCCTTCTTTCATAATTAAAACTTATATAATTTAAAATATATACAAAGGTAGGAAAAGAGTATGAATAATTGAAGTATAAATTATATATAAAATATTTTTAAAATTTAAAAGTAAATTAATTTTAATTAAAAAAATGAAAGAATCGGAAATTAAATTCAAAATAGTACTTGATGACAAAAGAACACCTGAAAAAATATATTGGAATGCTATAGAGGATATAGATAAAATCAAAGAAACAAAATCAATTAGTATATCTCTATGGGATGATAAAAAAAAAAATACACTAAGAATAGATTTATGGACTAAAAAAATGACTATAGATGAAATGAAAAAATTCTATATTGATACATTAGGAGGTTTGTCGCAAAGCATACTCAATTCTACAGGAGATGAGTATATGTCGAAAGAAACAAGCAAGCTTTGCGAAAAACTAATTAATCATATAGTGAAAAAATCATAAAATAATATTAATAATTTTATTATGTACAATAATAAAATTTTTAATATTTTTATTTTTTAAAAATTTATTTATACTTTTTAAAGATAAAACTTTTTTTTTAATCTCATCATTCGAAATAGATGAAGAAAAAATAATTTTTTCACATAATTTTCCATTAATAAAAATAGAATATTTAAAAGAGCTTTCTAGAAAACACTCATCTTTATAAATAGGAAAAATAGATTTAATAATACTATCTTTATTTCCTAGTATTTTCCACTTTTCTTCAGAAAGATGCGGCGCAAATGGAGATAATAAAATAATTAAATTAGATAATATTGATTTCGTATTACATTTTATAATATAAAGCTCATTAACACAAATCATCAATGCACTAATTGCAGTATTAAAATGTTTATTAATGATATCTTTTTCTATTTTTTTGATGGTTTTATTAATTATTTTTAACTCTTTATCTGTTGGTTTTTTATCAATAACAACCCAATCTCCTTTTTCATTGTAAAAAAGATTCCATAATTTATTAATAAATCTAAATATTCCATTTATTCCATTAATATTCCAATACTTAGACTGATCTATTGGACCTAAAAACATCATATAAATTCTATATGTATCTGCTCCATACTTTTTAATAAAATCATCAGGATTAATTACATTGTGTTTAGATTTTGACATTTTCTCAATAACATCACCGCATATATATTTATTATTTTCTAATATAAACTCAGCGTTATTAAAATCATTTCGCCATAATTTAAATTTATTAATATCTAATATATTATCATTTACGAAATTAATATCTATATGTATAGATACTGTATTATATTTATTTTTTAAATTAAAACTTATAAACTTATTTGTGTTTTCTATTCTATAGACTAAGTAAGATTTTATTTGAATTATTCCCTGATTAAGAAGTTCAGTAAAAGGCTCTTGAATATTTAAATAATTTAAGTCATAAAGAAATTTGACGATAAATCGAGAGTAGATCAGATGACCAGTAGCATGCTCAGCTCCTCCAATATACAGATCTACGCATTTCCAATATTTTCTTTCATTTTTGCCAACAAAATGTTTTTTATTATCAGAATTCATGTATCTCAAAAAATACCAATTAGATCCTGCCCAAGCAGGCATGGTATTAGTATCCATATAATATCCATTTTTTGTCCTCCAATTTAAAAAATTTTCAAATGGAGAATTAAAGTTTTTATTAAATTTATATTCTTTTAATTTTGGCAATATAATCGGAAGATTCTTTTCGCTGATTGAATAAGGAATTTTTTTTTTATAAAAAATAGGCAGTGGTTCACCCCAATACCTTTGTCTACTAAAAATAGAATCATGAATTTTATAATTTTTTTTTTTAAAAAAAAAATTTCTTTTTTCAATTCTTTTAAAAAAATCTACATAAATTTTTTTTATTTTTAATTTATTTAAAATTAAAGAATTTATAATAATATTATTATTATTAAAAATAAAACTATTTTTATTATTAATTTCAATTAAGTTATTTACTGATATATTAAATTTTTTTGCAAAAAAATAGTCGTGCTTATTATTTAGAGAGTTTCCAATTGTTATAAATTTTAAATCTTTTAATAAATAATTATTTATCCATATAGGTATTTTATTACTATTCAGTGGATTAAAGGCATATTTACCTGTAAATATTCCAATAAAGTTTTTACCATTATTCTTAAGTAATAAAAAATTATTTTTATAATTTTTTATAATATTTAAATTATTTAAAATTATCTTAATTAAAATATTTTCTAAAGAAATTGCTATGTAATTTATATAATATATATCCCTAATAAATTTTATAAAAATATTTATTTTAATTCTTTTATTTTTAAATAAATTAAAAATAAACCCAAAATCTTCATATTTTCCAATCCAGTTATTTTGAATAGTTTTAATATTGTTTTGCCACTTTAATTGATCTAGATCATTCAATAATCTTTCTTGATATGATGTTGTTCGAAGACTCCATTGTTTCATTTTTTTCAAAAAAACCTTATAGCCACCTCTTTCTGAGATACCATTTTTTACTTCTTCATTCGCTAAAACTGTATTTAATTTTGGGCACCAATTGACATTTATGTACGATAGAAACGCAAGTCTATAATTTAATAAAATTAATTGTTTTTTTTTCTCATTCATTTCTACCCATTGATTTGAAGAAAATTTTATTGTTTTATTAGATATTGTATTTACAAAAAAATTTCCATTTTTTTCAAAATTTGATATCAATAAGTTTATTGGCCTGGCTAAATTTAAATCAAAATCATACCAGCTCTCAAATAATTTAATAAAGATCCATTGAGTCCATTTGTAGTAATTTTTTTTAGAAGTACTCAATTCTCTATCCCAATCAAAAGAAATACCCAGAGAATATAATTGCTCTTTATATTTTGAGGAATTTTTTTGAGTAGTTATGATTGGGTGTTGGCCGGTTTGTATTGCATATTGTTCGGCTGGCAATCCAAAAGAATCAAAGCCCATTGGATGTAAAACATTATAGCCTTTATTCATCTTGTATCTTGAGAAAATATCTGACGCAATATATCCTATAGTATGGCCAACATGCAAACCTGATCCAGAAGGATATGGAAACATATCTAATATATAAAATTTTTTTTTACTCTTATTTACATAAGATTTAAATATTTTATTTTGCCTCCAATATGATTGCCATTTTTTTTCTAAAATTTTAAAATTATAAAATTGCATAACTTATACTTTGAAAATAAAAAAAATTAAGTTTTTTATAAATTTTAAAAATTAAAATAAAAATTATATATTTATAAAATTTTTATCAAAAAATAAAAAATAAATTTTATAAAAAAAAAATTAAATAATAAATATTTAAAAAAAATAATATTTTAAATTTTAAAAAATTAAAACTATAATAAAATGAAAAATTTTTTTTATAAAATTTTTCAAAAATCAAATTATAAAATTATAAATATTAATTTTATAATTTTATTTTTTTTAATAATTTTAAAATTACTCTTTATATTTTTAGGATATGAAATAGAATATTATATATTTCAAAAATATATATACCTATCTTCTTCTTTAAAAAATTTATTATATAGACCGTGGACAATATTAACATATTCATTCATGCATGAAGGATTTATAAATATTATTTTTAATATGTTAATATTGAATTTTTTTGTAAAAATTATCTCTAAATCTATAAATAATAAAAAAATTATTATACTGTATATATTGGGAAACATTTCTGGAGGTTTGTTTTTTATTATTTTATACAATATAGGATATGGCTTTTTAAAAATTAATTCTGAAGTTATAGGCGCTACAGGTGGAGTGTGTTCAATAATAATAATAACAACATTTTTAGCGCCTAAATTTAAAATATTAAATATTGAAATTAAATATATAGCTTTTATAGTTTTTACATTGTTTCTTATAACAAATAATATAGAAAACAATTTTACGCAAATAGGCGGATCTGCAATGGGATATATATACATCAATCAACTACAAAAAGGAAAAGATATTACTAAATTATTTATTAAAATAATAAATACTTTTTACTCAAAAGATAAAATTAAAATTATTTATAAAAATTAATTTATTACATCTTATTGGGTAATTCTATCCCTAATAATCTCATATTTACTTTAATCATTTTAATAATTATATATGATAAATATATTCTAAATTTTTTTTTTTTATTATTTTTAATATGTAAAATTGATAATTGTCCGTACATTGTATTATATAACTTAGTTAGTTCAAATAAATATTTTACTATAACATATGGTGAATAATTTTGAGATGCTTCTTTTAGTTTTTTGTAAAAATTACAAATTTTTATAATGATTTTTTTTTCTAAAAAATGCAAATCATCTAAATCACTAATAAAAAAATTATTCCATAAAAAAAATTTTTTATTTATATTTTTTAACATAGAAAATATCCTAACATAAGTATATTGAATAAAAGGAGCAGTGTTTCCATTTAAACTAATAGACAATTTTGGATTAAATAATAAATCATTTTTTGGCAATACTTTTAAAAAAAAGTATTTTAAAGCTCCAATTCCAATAATATTATAAATTTTGTCTTTTTCTTTTAAAAAAAAGTTATTTTTTTTAGATAAATTTATATATAATTTGACAGAAAATACTATTTTTTTAATTAAAAAATCTGCATCTACAAAATTATTTTTTCTGGATTGTATTTTACCATTTGGTAAATTTACCATCCCGTAAGACAAGTGATACACTGCATAATTTTTATTTAATTTATTTAATATCTTAAACAAAACATCAAAATTATGCTTTTGTTCATTCCCTACTATATAAATTAATTTATTAAAATTATAATCCTTATGCCTCATTTCAATAGTTCCTAGATCCTGAGTAATATATAAAGAAGTCTCATTAGATCTTAATAATACTTTTTCACCAAAACCTTCTTTCTTTAAATCTACACATACAGAGTTATCTTTTTTCTTGTAAAAAATATTTTTTTCTAACCCATTTATTACGATTTCTTTTCCCAATAAATAAGTTTGAGATTCATAATATATTCTATCAAAATTTATGTTTATTTTTCTATAAGTATTATTAAATCCCTGATAAACCCAGTTATTCATTTTATTCCAAAGATCTAATATATATTTATTTTTTAATTCCCATTTTTTTAACATACCTCTAGCCTCAAATAGCAATAAAGATTTTTTAAAATTATTTTTAAATAATTCTTTTCTATATTCTTTTTCAAATTTAATATAATATTGACCTACAAAATGATCACCCTTTATACCTAGTGCTCCTGGATTTGTATTGTTGCCAAATTTTTGATATGCAATCATTGATTTACTAATATGAATACCTCTATCATTAACTAAGTTGACTTTATAGATTTTATGACCTATAAATTTTAATATTTTTGAAATTGAGTCTCCTAAAAAAATATTTCTTAAATGACCGATATGTAAAGGTTTGTTTGTATTTGGAGATGAAAACTCTACTAATATTTTTTTTTTTTTATTAATAAAGAAATTACCATCAATGGTATATTTTAATTGTTTTATTAAATATTTATTTTTTATTATTATATTCAAAAAGCCCTTTACAATAATAAAATTATTTATAAAAAAAGAATTATCTTTTAAAAATTTTCCTATTGTATTTCCAATTGCTATTGGATTTAGTTTTAATTTTTTTACAAAAGAGAAAATAACAAAAGTATAAGATCCGATAAATTTTTTACTTGTTAAATATAATTTTATAAATTTTAAAGAAATTAATATCTTAAATTTGGATTTGAATGCATCTTGAATTAAATATTTAATTTTTTTTTCTATTTTCATTTATTTTTTAAGTAAATATATAAATAATATTAAATTAATTTTAATTAAACATTAATTTTTTTCCAATTCTATAATTGTTAACTCTGGAAGCATACCAACTCTTCCTGGATATCCAATATATCCAAAGCCTTTATTTACATATATATATTGACTTTTTTTTTTATACAAACCACTCCATTGTTTATACTTATATTGAGCAGGACTCCATTTAAATTTATTTAATTCTATTCCAAACTGAAAGCCATGAGTGTGTCCAGAAAATGTTATATCAATATCATTGAAAAAGGGCCTTATTTCATCATCCCAGTGACTGGGATCGTGAGATAATAATAATTTTATATCAATATCTCTATTTATTTTATGATATGCTTTTTTTAAATTTCCGTATTTTGGAAATTTACCAACACCCCAATTCTCAACTCCAATTATTGCAATTTTATTTTTATTTTTTTTAATAATTTTATTTTCATTTATCATTAATTTCCATCCTAATAATTTATGAATTTTAATCATATTTAAAAAATTTTTATATTTATGATATAAGGAATTCCATTTTATATAATCTCCATAGTCATGATTTCCTAAAACAGAATACACGCCTAGCGGTGCATTGATTTTTTTAAAAATGTTTATATATTCAATTATTTCATTAGTCTGATAATTAACCAGGTCGCCTGTAAAAAAAATAATATCCGGACATTGATTCATTAGTATTTCAATTCCGCCTTTAATAGCTATTTTATTAAAAAGACTACCACTATGTATATCCGATAAGTGGCCAATTTTTAATCCATGAAAAGATTTTGGTAACTTTTTTAAATTTATTTTAATTTTTTTTAATTCATAATCATAAGCTCCTGAAATAATACCAGTAAATATAATAATTATTGGAGCTATATTTATTATAATTAATGCTTTTGGTAAAAAAAAATTAAATTCCAATATTTTTTTATATTTTTTTAAAAGAAAAAAAAATTTTAAAAAAAATATAATTATTATATACAATAATTTATAAAAATAACTAATAATAATCAATGGAATTAAAAAATTTCTAAAAAATTTAATATTATAATATATTTTAAAAAAATTATAAATTAAAATAAAATATATACTCAATAATGATATGAATATATAACTAAAAATTATATAATAATTAGAAAATTTAATTTTTATATATTTAGATATAAAAAAATCAATAGATATTGAAATTAATACTAAAAATAATAACATTTCTATATTTTAAATAATTAATATATTGACGGCCAAGGTAGTGAATAATGAAGTTTCTTCCATATATCTATAGGAGTTCATTTTTTTCCTTGCCTTGCATTTAGTATAGTAGGGTTTTTTTTTAAAATAATTTTAATCATCTCAGAGTTTCCATTGTAAGCTGCCCAGTGCAAAGGGGTGAAGTTGTATTTATCTAGAAGATCAACATTAATATTTCTAAAATTTAATAATATTTTTACGCATTCACAAAGATCATATATAACCGCGCAATGCAAAACCGTACTAAAAGAATCATCTCTATAATCATTTATTTTATAAATATCATCCTTATGAATCATATTGAACCAAAATTTTGTTAAACTATCAATTTCTTTTTTTAATTTTAAAGATACAGAAACAACATACCAAGTTTCAAATATTAAATCTATTTTTTGAGGGGCAGATATTGTCTTTTTATCTAAAAAGCATTTTATCATTAATTGAGTATAGCTAGATTTCAAATTATCAAGATCGATCAGTTCTATTTTTTTTTTAATTTTTTTTAATAATTTAGTATTTGATAGTAAATTATTAAATATAATTGCAAGAATAATGGGATTATTTTTTTTATTATTAATTATATCAACATATTCATTTTCTGATAAAAAAACGCTTTTTTTTAATAATTTTTTTACTAATTGTATATTAATTTTAAAATTTTTTTTATTTATCTCTTTAATTAATTTTTTATTGTTTTTAAGCTCAAAACTAGTTATGTTAAAACTAATAAGAAATAAAATTAATAAAAATGCAGTACCTTTGTTAATTTTTTTCATTAATTTTTATTTTTTTAAGCTTAAAATTAATTATGTTAAATATTAAGACTAATAATAAATAAAATTAATGAAAATATAATACTTTTGTTAATTTTTTTCATTAATTTTTATTTTTTTTTAAGCTTAAAATTAATTATATTAGATATTAAAAATAATAAAAAATAAAATTAATAAAAATATAATACTTTTGTTAATTTTTTTTGATTTATTTTTTAAAGTGTAATTTTAATAAATTAATTTTAAATCTCAATAAAAACATGTTATTTAAAAAAAACTCGTTGCTTAATTTATTGCTTATAGGGATCTTGATAATAATCATTCGTCCGAACTTATTTTGTGGAGGCTTTATTACCTTTTTTGATTATTACGAAAAAAAAGAGAAAATAGATGCATTAGAGTACCAAAATAGGCGATTCAACTATCAAAAAAGGAAAATTCAGCCAAATTTCATAAATCTCAAAAGATGCTATTTTAGAGATTATTATAATACAAAATTTAATATAAATATTATTCCAGATACCCTTAGTTCAGATAATTCTATCTTAGAATTTTCTCCTGATCGTATAGTTGAGGCATATTATATGTTAAGAAAAAAATAGCTTTTATTAAATATATAAAAATATTTTTAAAAAAACTAATTTTAGTCAAATATAAATTATATCTAATATTTTATTTTAAAAAAAAATTTAATTTAAAATATTAAATAATTTATCAAAAATAAACTTCAAGTTAAATTTATTGTTTAAATAAAAATATAACTCATCGATATACAGACAGTTTTGAATCATAGTATTTCTATCTCTAATAGTAATTATATTATTATTTAATGTTTTATAATCTACTGTGATGCAATAAGGGGTTCCGATTAAATCTTGCTTTATGTATCTTTTTCCTATAGATTGAGAATCATCATACACCACTTTAAAATAATATTTTAAATAATTAAAAATATTAATAGATTTTTCTATTAAAGAGCTTTTTTTAAATAATGGCAATATAGCTAATTTAACAGGTGCAATAATAAAAGGAAGATTCAAATAAACCCTTTCTTTCTCTTTTTTTTTTTCTTTAATAAGAGAATTGCATAAAATCATTAAAAATAATCTATCGCAACCTACGGAGGTTTCAATAACATAGGGAATGTATGATTTTTTTTCTATTGAATCAAAATATTGAATTTTTTTTTTAGAAAAAGATTGATGATTTTTAATATCAAAGTCTGTTCTAGAATGTATACCTTCAACCTCTTTAAATCCAAAAGGAAAATTATATTTAATATCAACTGCATAATTGGCATAATGAGAAAGATTTACATGATTATAAAATTTAATATTATTATTAAAAATATTTAAAATAGAATACCATTTTATACGCACAAGTTTCCAATAATTAAACCAAAAACTTTCGTCTTTAGGGTTAATAAAAAATTGCATTTCCATTTGCTCAAATTCTTTCATTCGAAATATAAATTGCCTTGCTATTATTTCATTTCTAAAAACTTTTCCAATTTGAGCAATGCCAAAAGGTAAATTTATTTTTGAAGTTTTAAGGATATTTAAAAAGTTAATAAATATACCCTGGGCAGTTTCTGGCCTTAAATATATATTAGATTTATTATTAAAAAAATTTAAGCTAGTTTTTAGCATTAAATTACAATCTCTAACTTCAGTCCAATTTGAAGTTTTAGAAATTGGACATACAACAGATTCTATTATTAAAAAATTATAGATTTCTTTTAAATTTTTTTTTTTAAGAAAAAAATTAAAAATATTCAAAAAATAATAATAATTTTCAATATTTCCATGTTTTAATAAAAACAAAGAATAAAAATTAACAAGAGCATCAATGCGATATCTTTTATTAGAATCTTTATTATCGACCATAATATCACTAAAATTAGAAACATGCCCAGATGCAATCCAAACAGATGAATTCATCAATATAGAAGAGTCTAGGCCAATAATATTATTATTAAAATAAACCATACTCTTCCACCATAAATCTTTTAAATTTTTTTTTAATTCAACACCATTTGGTCCATAGTCATAAACAGAGCTTAATCCATTATATATATCACTTGAAGGATAAATAAATCCATATTTTTTGGTGTGACTAATTATATCTTTTAAAGAAAATTTTATCATAAAATAAAATAATTTAAATTAAAAAAGTATTTAATAAAATAAAATTTAATATTTAAATTAAATTAAGAAAATATTAACAATATTGTTAATTATTTTTTATTTTTATATTAGTTAATCCTTTGTAAAAGCAAAATGAATCTTTTTATAAAAATAAAAAAATATAAAATATTAATTATAATTTTAATATTTATTTTTTTTTTATTTAGCAACTTTATTGATAATATTAACTTTTTTTTTCAAAAAAAGAATAATAAAATAAGCTTTTTAAATAAAAAAAAATTTTATTTAAAAAATTATAAACTTTTTTTGGAAAAAAAAATACTTAATTACTATTTAAAGTACAATAGAAAGCCAAAAAAATTAATAAAAATTTTTTTAATTCAAAAAACTTGGAAAGAAATTATAGAGCAAGAAATTTATAATCAAGAATATTTTTATATTAATATTTTAATAACAAATTATGAAATAATTGATTTAATAAAAAGAAATAATATTGATTTTAATATTATAAAAATTTTTAAAAAAAAAAAAATATTTTTTAAAAATAAAATAGAAATATATTTTAAATATTTATTTAAAAATTTTATAAAAAAAAGAAATAATTGGATTAATTTTAAAAAAAAATTATCTAGATTAAGAATCAAAAATAAAATTAATAACATTATTAAAAAAAGTTTTTTTATAAATAATCTAGAATTAAAAAGAGAGTATTTATTAAATAAAAATTATATAAATATAAAATATAATTATATATCTTATTGCGAATTAATTAATCCTAAAATTTATTTCAATAATTCTTCTTTATTAAATAAGTATTTTAATAAAAATTTTTATGAAATAAATAATATAGATTTTATAAAATATATAAAATTTTTAATCAAATCTCATAAAAATGATATAATAAAATTTGAGGTAAATTTATATAAAACAATACTGAAATTTAGATATTTTAATTTTTTTAAAATCAATAAAGAAAATAATTTATTTTTTTTAAACTTAAAAAAAAAAGAATTGCCTTTTTATATTAAAAATAATTTATATAGATTAAAAAATAAATCTATCATAGGCCCTTTAATAAGTAATAAAATTTATAAAATATATAAATTATATAATATTAATAATGAATATTTAATACTATCGATTAATAAAAAAATAAAATTATCAAACAAAACAATAAACAATATTTTTAATAAGATTATTTTTTTAAAAAAAAAAAAAAATTTAAATTTTTTTATGAATTCTAAAAGTAAAAAATTAAAAATTTATTTTAAAAAAATAAACTTTCAAAATAGAAAAATAGGAAAATTTAAAGAAATTGATATTATAATTAATTGGCTACATACACACAAAAAAAAACCATCCCCTTTGTTTAAATTAAAAAATTTTTATTTTTTTACAATTTTAACTAAAAACTGCAAAAATAATACTAAAAAAAAAAAAATTTTAAAAATTTTAAATGATATAAAGTCTTTATATATTTTTAAAAAAAATATAAAAATGTTTAAAATAAACACTAAATGTTGTAAATACTTAAAATATCATGACCATGCAATATTTAAATGTGGTTTTTCTAAAAAAATTATTTCAAAATCTTTTTTTTTAGAAAAAAAATTAAAAAATTTTTTCATTAAAGATAAAAATGGGATTTTTATTTTCAGTTTAATTAATAAATTTCATGATATAAATTTCAATAATTATAATACTTACAAGAGTAATAAAAAAAATAAAGAAAGATTAAAACAAAATTTTCTTATTTTTGAAATAATTGATATCTTTTCAAAAATTTTAGATATTAAATATAAATATAAGTTATAATTAAAAATATTAAAAAATATTTTTTTAATATTTTATTTTTATATAAAATAATATTTTTATAAATTTATAATTTTTATACTAAAAATACTGTCTAAGATGCTTGGAATGATTTGTAAAAAAATTGGAATGACAAATATTTATGATGAAAAAGGTAATAATTTGCCATGCACAATAATAAAAACTGATTCTCACTTTGTAACACAAATAAAAAAAATTGATACTGATGGATATAATGCCATACAATAAGGAAATGACAAAAAAAAAAAAAAAACAAAAAAAAGCTTATTAGGACACATTAAAAAATCAAATACTAAGCCGCTTAAAAAATTAATAGAATTTAAAAATTTTCAAGAAGATTATGATAAAAATTTATTTCTGGGAAA